>Ga0265595_1001049_pt1 | contig 22563 bp, 19 predicted proteins | sample saktaG_15_FD_190148 | JGI IMG/M metagenome (GOLD analysis project Ga0265595, IMG submission 190148) | Saline water microbial communities from Sakinaw Lake, British Columbia, Canada - sak_2013_06_06_50m | ecosystem: Environmental > Aquatic > Non-marine Saline and Alkaline > Saline ...
ATTATTCATTGAACCGCATTATTCATTAAAAAAAGAACGCAAAGCGGATTTATTATTATATCCTGAAACTACGATCTCCTCAGACATCTCCACCCCAACTACCTTTCTCTCCAACCATCATTACATTATTGAACAAGATATTATTGTTGACGACGAACTCACTATAGAACATGGTGCAATTGTACGATTGAATGATGGAGTAAAACTCACAATTTATGGTGACCTGACGGCAGTTGGAGAAGAAGACAATTTTATTTGGTTCACCTCGAATGACAGCATATTTTCTTTTTCCGTTTTCCGTTTTCCGTCTTTCGTCTCCCTTTATGAATATAAGTCAATAGAATTAGACGGCACATTTAATAAACAAGTTTCCTACTGCAAGTTTGACCATGCCGGAACAGGATTGCTCTCTAAGGTTAACGGATTTGAGATTTCTGATTGTGTGTTTAGAGATAGCAACTGCGGTTTTATGGCTGAGTATGTAGATTCTACCTTTTGTAGTAATTTGTTGTGTGAAAATATTACTGGTGGAAGTGAAGGTGGGATTTATTTTTCGCATGTCACTGAAGGTTGTATTGAAAAAAATGTGATTAATGATTGTGAAAATGGAATACAAATTAAGAATAATAGTAATCCAGAGGTTAAAAATAATTTTTTAAAGAACAGAAAATATAATATATGGATTCTGTGGGATTCTCTTCCATTAATTCATTATAATGAGTTTGCAAATGAAAATAGTTATGGTGTGTATAATCATAAATCATTTCGATTAATTCAATATAACAATTTTCATAATTATATTGGTGTATTATATAATGAATGCCATCCTGAAGTGTCTGAGATCCATAACAACAATTTTTTTTGCTCATTGTATGCTATTAAGATTCGTAATACAGTATATCAAACAGCAGATATTAATGCTGAAAATAACTATTTTGGCACGGTAGATATTACTGAAATCCAAAATTTAATATGGGATAAAAATGATTTGGATGAGAATGATCCAACTTATCCTCATACCGGGATTGTAAACTTTACCCCGTTTCTCTTATCGGAAGTTATATCAGCTGGTATACAAGGCGAATAAATAAAAACTTTAATTAGATAAACTACCAAAATTAGCGTTTTTTGATACAGTTACAAAATTCTTAATGTTATACTAATGACAGAAAAAAGAACTACCTTACATGCTCTAAAATGGTCAACTTTGGGGCATATTTTACCACAAGTTGTATCTCCTTTCATTGCAATTTATATTGCTCGTTTGCTATGTCCAGAAGCTTTTGGACTTATTGCCATTGCTACAATTGTGATATCATTTTTACAGATATTTTTAGCAAGGGGCTTTACTACTGCGTTAATTCAGAAGCAAGGGAATGAAAAGGAGATATATAGAACTGCTGATTTTATTTTTAGTTTTAATTTAATAATGAGTAGTATTTTTTATCTCATTATACTTTTTTCATCTTCAGCAATAGCGCAATTTTTTCATAATCCTGAAGCTAAATTAGTTGTATCAATTTTATCTCTCAGTCTAATAATCCGGGCTTTTGGAGATGTCCAATTAGCAATGTTGCAGAAGAATATGGATTTCAAATCGATATTTTATAGGCAAATTGTTCCAATTAGTTCACTGTTAATAGTTACTCTTCCTTTAGCTTCATTAGGATATGGGGTATGGGCATTAGTGATAGGGCAATTGGTTTCTAATATATTAGCTGCTATTATATTGTGGTGGAAAAGCGAGTGGAAACCAAGATTTAATTTTAGTTTTAAAGACAATATAGGCATCATTAGATTCGGATTATATGTTATGTTTACCTCGCTAATGGGATGGGCTTTAGTTCAAGGTGATAATTTAATAGTTGGAAAATTTCTTTCCACTAAAGAATTAGGACTGTATAAAACAGGATATGATTTAGACCAAAGGATTTTCGGAATATTAATAACCCCAATTTTACCTGTTTTCTATTCAAAATTTTGCTCATTAAAGACAAGTGAAGATATAAGGGAATTTTACTCAAAATTAAAAGAATATTTAAGTATTCTTATCTTTCCTCTAATGGCGGGTGTTATACTTATAAGTCCATATTTTGAAAATTTAATCCTGGGGGAAAAATGGAAGGGTATCTCTTTTGTTATGGCATTATTGACTATAACAGGAATAAGTGAATTATGGGCTTTGATGGGTAATATGTTTAAATCACTTGGGAAGCCTAAGATACCTGCAAAAATAACATTAATTGTTGTATGTATTTATATACCATTATGGTTATTCTTTATTCAATTCGGGCTAAAAACATTTCTAATAGCAAGGGTATTTATTGCTTTAATAGCGATAAGTATCAATACCTATTTTGAGAATAAAGAATTGAAAATTAATTTATTTCAGGCACTAAGGTTTTATTATAAAGCATTTTTTGCTGCCATAATAATGTTTATAGCTGGGTCTTATTTCCAAAAGTTTTTCTTTAATAATAATTATACTTTATTTTCTTTAATATTATTAATTTTGATATCCTCATTAATTTATTTTTTAATGATATGGAAATTTTCAAAGGAACAAGTTCTTACTGTGAAAGAGATGATTTTTAAGAGACAAAAAATGCACTAATTCTATGGAAAAAGAGTCTAAAATTTATGTTACTGGTCATACTGGATTAGTTGGTTCAGCAATTGTACGAAGGTTAAAAGACGATGGTTTTACAAATTTGTTATGGATTTCTCACAAGGATTGTGACCTGAGAATACCAAATCAAGTGAGTGAATTGTTTAAGCAAGAACGGCCAGAATATGTGTTTTTAGTTGCTGCAAAAGTTGGCGGTATTTATGCTAATATTACATATCCTGCAGAATTTATTTATGATAATCTTGAAATTCAGACAAATGTAATACATTCAGCTTGGAAAGCAAAGGTAAAAAAATTAATATTCTTAAGTAGCTCGTGTATATACCCGAAATTATCTCCTCAACCAATGCTGGAAGAGTATCTGTTAACAGGATTAATGGAACCTACAAATGAGATGTTTGGTATAGCTAAGATTGCTGGTGTTAAAATGTGTCAGGCATATAAAAGGCAATACAACTGTAGATGTATTTCAGCTATTGCATCTAACTTATATGGTCTTAATGACAACTATAATTTAAAAAATTCTCATGTCTTAGCTGCCCTTATAAGGAAGTTTCATGAAGCAAAAATAAATAAATTAGAAAAAGTTACATTATGGGGCGATGGTTCTCCAAGACGAGAATTTTTGTATGTCGATGATCTTGTTGATGCTTTATTATTTCTAATGGATAACTACAACGAAGAAGAACCAATTAATATTGGATATGGAATTGATATAAATATAAAAGAGTTAGCACAAATTGTAAAATCTGAGGTTGGATATTTGGGAGAAATTTATTGGGATGTAAATAAACCAAAAGGAACTACAAGGAAATTATTGGATGTTACTAAACTTAATAATCTTGGGTGGAAATATAATATTAGTTTAAAAGATGGTATTCATGCTACTTATAAATATTTTGTTGAATATGATTATCCTGATATTCTAAAGAAGGAGCTGAATGGATAGAAGAATAAAAGATATTAGGAAATTAATTGTAGATATGATATACAACGCTGGAGAAGGGCACATACCAAGTTCGTTGAGTGTTGTAGAAATTTTATATGTAATTTATAAAAATTTTATTTCAAGAAATTATGATTTCCATGATATTAATCGTAATGTGTTCATTTTAAGTAAGGGTCATGCATCAGCTGCTTTATATGCTGTCTTACATCATTTTGGTTTGCTGAATGAAGATTTGCTCACTTATTGCAAGAGCAAATCTAAGTTAGGAGGTCATCCTGATAGAAATAAAATATCTATTGTAGAAGCCTCTACTGGTTCTCTTGGACATGGTTTGCCTATCGCTTTAGGTATTGCATTAGCAAAAAAAATAAATGGCAATAGTGGAACTGTTTTTGTACTAATTGGCGATGGAGAAATAAATGAGGGCTCAATTTGGGAATCAATAATGGTGGGACGAAATTTATCTTTAAATAGTATTTTTTTAATTGTTGATAATAATAGATCCCAGAATTATACAACTAAATTTGACTACCGAAATATTTTAGAATCCTTTGGTTGGGTAGGTGATGACATTGATGGACATAATCCTGATTTAATTTTTCAATCTATTAATAAGTTATTAATAAAATCTCCAGACCAACCGAAGTTTATTATTGCAAATACAGTTAAAGGAAAAGGTATCTCCTTCATTGAAAATAATCCTGCATGGCATCATAGAGCTCCTACAAAAGAAGAATATCAATCTATGATGGAGGAATTATCTTGAGAAAACAATTTGTAAAATCTTCCATAAAAATTGCTTCAGAAAATGAAAAGTTGGTTATTTTAGCAGGAGATATTGGGGTCTATGGATTTAGACAATTTAAAGAAATGTTTCCTAAACGGTATTATAATATTGGAATTTGTGAACAGACTATTATAGGAATTGCTTCAGGATTATCAATGTTTGGCTTTTATCCTGTAATGCATAGTATAACTCCATTTATAGTTGAACGTTGTTTTGAACAAATAAAAGATGATTTTTATTACCAAAAATTAGGAGCAACTATAGTAAGCGTGGGCGGAACATTTGATTATTCATCACTCGGTTGTACACATCATTCATATTCAGATATTGGACTTTTTAGAACATTACCAAATGCTGAGATATTTACCCCTTGTGATATTGACGAATTTGCAAGAATTTATAAAACAGTATATAATAATAACAAATTGACTTATATTCGTCTAACAGAAAATAACATAAAGTTTCCAAATAAATTAGAGTCAAATATTTATAAGGGGATTAGAATTTCATCAGGTAATGATATTTCACTATTTGTTGCTGGTCCACAACTGAAAAATGCTTTATCTGTACTTGAATTATCTAAAAAAAGAGATATCTCTATTGATCTTTGCTATTTTAGTTGTTTAAATCCTGTTGATATACAACTTGTCGTAGAGAGTGCAAGGAAAACAAAGAAAGTTATTACCCTTGAAGAGAATTTAATTACAACTAGTTTTGGCTCAATTATTTCTTCAATACTTGATAAATTTGATAATATTGCCATTCATAGAATTGGAATAAAAGATTTTGTCAGGGATTATGGTACTTATTCTGAACTTTTGCAGTTAGAAGGATTAACTGATAAAAAAATAATGCAAGAAATAGAGGTGCTTTTAGATGAACAAAATCATTGAAAATGATTTAAAGAAAATTTTAACATATATCAAATTGAATAAACTAAAAAATAAAACCATTCTCTTGACAGGCTCTAATGGACTTATCGGTTCATTTCTTGTGCAATTGGTTTTTTATCTAAATAAAATAGGTTATAATATAAAACTTCTCGGATATTCCAAAAATAGTGCGAAATATTATTTGAAATATGTCTTGAGTGATAATAGTGATAATAATATAAAACTTTTTGCCAGTGATTTGGTCTATGAAAAGTTCAAAAATTTACCTAAGATTGATTATATTATCCATGCAGCAACATACGCTCAACCGAGAAAGTTCTTGGAAGATAAACTAACTACAATTGCATTAAATACATTAGTTTTAAAAAAGTTATTGGATATAGCTAAAATTAATTCTTCATCAGTACTTTTTCTTAGTTCGTCAGAAATTTATGGGCAACCTCCATCTAATGATATTAACCCTATTTCCGAATCCTATAATGGGAGCTGTTCTACAATTTCTACTCGTGCTCCTTATATTGAGTCTAAGCGTCTTGGGGAAACCATTTGTGACATTTACAGGAAGGAAGAAAAAGTTGATGTGAAAATTGTAAGAGTGTCTTCTATATATGGACCTGGTATAGATATTAGAGATAAGCGGGTGTTAGGAGAATTTATCAATAAGGCCCTTAATAAAAAAGTGATAGATTTACTTGATGAAGGTAAACAAATACGGACTTGGTGTTATATTTCTGATACTATTATAATGTTATTATACATCTTACTTTATGGGAAAGATTTTATTTATAATGTAGCAGGAAAATCAGATATTTCTATTTTAGGACTTGCCCAGTTAATTGGAAAATATACTAATGTCCCAGTAAAAATCCCTAAAAAAAAGAAGGAATTAGATTATATTAAGGATGCGCCAATTCATATCCAGATTGATATAAGTAAAATTGTAAATGAATCTATGTATTACAATTTCGTTCCCATTGAGGAAGGTATTAAACGATTTGTAGAGTGGAATGAAGCCGTCTTAAATTTGAAAAACTAAAAAATTATCGGAGAATAATTATGTACTGGAAACTTCAAGAGAATGTGTTGAGTAAAGAAGATATTGAAGTATTGGTAGATTTCATTCGTAATACGAAAAGATTTACACAGTTTGAAAAGGTTAAAGAATTTGAGCAAAAATATTCTCAATGGCTTGGGACAAAATATAGCGTTTTTGTGAATTCGGGCAGTTCTGCTAATTTATTACTCATCAATGCATTGAGGGAATTATATAATTGGAAACTGAATGATGAAATTATTGTCCCTGCTGTTACATGGGTAACAAATATTTCCCCTGTTATGCAAAATGGTTTGAAACCTGTGTTTGTTGATATTAATCTAACTGATTTATCTTTTGATTATGACAAATTAGAATCAGCAATAACTTCAAAAACAAAAGCAATTTTTGTTACACATTTAATTGGTTTTCCGGCTGATATTAATAGAATAGAAGATATTATAGGTAATCGTGGCATCTTACTATTGGAAGATTGCTGTGAATCTCATGGTGCTACAATTGAAGGCGTTAAAATTGGTAATTTTGGCGTTGCAAGCACATTTAGTTTTTACTGGGGACATCATATAACAAGTGTTGAAGGCGGAATGGTTTGCACAAATAATGAAGAATTATATAAGCTTTTACTTTTAAAAAGGTCGCATGGCTTAGCAAGGGAATTACCTGCCAAATACCACAAAGAACTTAGAGATAAGTATCCGGATATTGATTTTAATTTCCTGTTTCTTACAGATGGCTATAACGTCCGTAATACTGAATTCAATGCTGTATTAGGTTTGCATCAATTGAAAAAACTGGACCAATTTATTAAAATTAGAAATGATAATTATGCTAAGTTCTTAAAGATTTGTGAGAAACATGAAGATGAATTAGTACTATTTAAAATAAAAGGTGTTTCCTCATTTTCGCTGCCTTTCTTGTTTAGGAATAAAGGAAGAATGGAAGGGTTCCATAAGCTTATTAGGGAAAATGGTATTGAAAGCAGACCAATAATAAGTGGCAATTTATTGCGTCAGCCTTTCTTAAAGCAATATTATAATCCTAATGATTTTCCCAATGCAGATTTTTTACATACTAATGGGCGATATGTTGGGAACAATCAGTTTGTGAATGATGAAAGACTAAATTATTTAAGTAATCTACTTGAAAAGTTTTTTGGGAGATAATTTGATTGATAAGAAAATATTATTACTGTCTTTGGCTGACGAAAATAATTGGAATCGATAAAATTCAAGATGAAACAAAAAACGATATTATTTCTATCTTATACTGATCAACGAGAGTCAAATCTTGCAAAGTATCACAATCTGGGTCTCATTGGAAGTTATGATAGAGATAAAAATTGGTATAAATCTTTTAAAGAAATATTTTCTAAAGTGATTCGTTATGAGTATATGAAAAGACTTGTTGAGGTAGGGGCAATTATGGTTCAAGATGAAATAATTAGTATAGTAAAAATGAATAAGCCTGACTATGTCATATTACCAATGTCAATGTATGAAATACGCGAGTCAACTTTGCAAAAAATTAGAGAGTTGGGATCTTTAGTAATATTGAACTTTGCTGATGATGAGTGTCGCTTTGAAAACTATGGAAAATGGTGGATCCCGTATTTTGATTATTGTATAACAAATGATAAAAAAGCTGTTAGAAAATATGAGCAATTAAATGCTAGGGGTATATATACTAAATGTGCTGCTAATCCTGATATTTATAAAAAGTTAAATGTAAAAAAAGAAATTGATGTATCATTTATAGGAGCTAAAATATCGAATAGAGAGCTTTATGTTGAAGGAATAAGAGTAAGAAATATTTCTCTTGATGTTTTTGGTCAGGGTTGGAGTAATTTTATAACTTTTGATAGAATGATAAAAATATTCAACTCGAGTAGAATTAACCTTAACTTTACAGGCTCTTATAGTAATCCAAAGATAAAGCAAATAAAAGCAAGAATTTTTGAAATTCCTATGTGTGGTGGATTTTTATTAACTGAATATGTTCCTGGACTTGAAGAATATTTTGAAATTGGTAAAGAAATAGTATGCTTCAGAACCGTCAATGAAGCTGTAGAGAAGATTAAATATTATCTTAAACATGTTGTGGAGAGAGAAACAATTGCACAAGCGGGATGTCAACGTGCTCATCGTGATCATACTTGGAAAACAAGACTAAAAAACATTTTTGATGAAATAGAGAATGACATTAATATTAATGGGCGACCAAGTACTTACAAAGCAGATATTAAAATGCCGGGATATATAAGGAAAATATATGTAAATTATCACTATAATTGGGCAAAGGCTTTATTATGTGAAAATAATATCAAACTGTGTAGAGATGAAATTGACTTAGGGTTAAGTTATGGTATTTTTGATAAGAAAATGTATTTCTTAAGGTTAGCTACACATTTTCCCAAAGTAATTAGACAAATATTAGTAAAAATGGTAGGATTAAATTTATTATTCAGATTAAAGGCAAGGTTGAAAAGCTACTTGAAAAGAGTGAATTTTAAGGAAAAAACAATATGATGAATGAAAAGAATATAAACTTTGTTGTGGAAAATAATTTGTGTACGATGTGTGGAACTTGTGCAGGTATCTGTCCTGAAAACGCAATAGATATGGTAATGAATTACTCAAAGGGAGTTTATTTACCGGTTATTGATGAATCCCTTTGTAATGAATGTGGATTATGTGTGCAATGTTGCCCAGGATTTAAAGTAGATATTAACAAGTATAGAAACAGAAAAAAGGATGAAGTACGTATAAACCAACTCTTTGGAGCATATAGTAGTATTTTTAGAGCATATTCAAGGAATAATAATATCCGAAAAAGAGGTGCATCTGGCGGTATGATAACTTCTATATTAAGTTACTTATTTTCGGAAGAATTAATTGATGCTGCGATTGTAACGAAAATGGATCAAAATGATCCTATTGATGTGGTTCCATATATTGCTTATAATGACAAAGATTTGTTACTCTCTCAAAAATCTAAATACGCACCTACCGCTTTGAACACAATTTTAAGAAAATGCTTATCTGATGAGTTTGAAGGGAAAAGGCTTGCCTATGTAGGATTACCTTGCCATATTGAAGGGTTAAATTTAGCACAACATCTATATTCAAAATTAGCAAAACGTATAGTTGTAACGCTGTCTCTTTTTTGTCATCATATGCCTTCAAGGCGCGCAACGGAATTCCTTATGTATAAAAATAATATTCAATTTGAAAATTTGAAGCATATCGATTATAGGGGCAATGGGAAGCCAGGGAGGTTACGCTTTTTGCTGAAGGATAATAGGGAAATTTTTGTGCATCATTTACATTGGACATATTGGGGGTGTGCCTTTCTTAACTTCTTCATTCCTGTGCGGTGTTGGTTATGCTATGATAAAACTGGAGAAATGGCCGATTTCTCTGTGGGTGATAACTGGCAAAAATATAAGATTGATATGGAAGGAGCAGCTACCGTAATAACTCGCTCAAGGCAGGCTATTGAATTATTACAGAATATGTCTCAAAAAGGATATATTGAAAAATCAGATATGAGTGTTGAAGAACTAATCCGCGATCAAGACTTAAGAAATGTAAATAATATTTCTCCAAGGTTAGATTTATGGAAATTGTTGGGAAGAAAAGTCCCATTATATGATAACTTAATATTAAAAAGAAAAATCCATTTTAAGGAATTAATACCAGCATCTCGTATTATGATATGTAATTTTCATATATCTTTTCCAATTATTGATATCATAATTAAGATATTTTATACTCAGCTGATAGTGTTTAAGAAAATCAAACATTTAATAAATAAGGTGATAAGAAAAATTAAAAGTATTTTTAAGGAAATCAAAAAATGAAAAATAATTATTAAGGAGCTAAATACTAGATGGATTCAAAAAGAAAAAAGATCGTAATCATTGGTGGTTTTGGATGGAAAGATATTGGTGATGAAGCAATGCCTCAGGCAGTTATATATAATCTTAGAAAGGCAATACCTAATTTAGATATTTTAATGCTCTCTCCAAATCCGGCATATACAACTGAATATCATAAAGAACGCTCTATATATGATATAAATGCCTATTTAAATAAAATTCCAAAGCTGATTTCTAGCTTAAAGAAAAGTAAAATTTTGTCATTCATTTTGGTAGGAAAAATACTTAATAAAGTATATCCCAGCAGATTGATATACTTTTTAAGATGGATATGTTTTTTAACAGTTGTAAAATTGTATAATTATAAAATTAATCTTCCATTAAATAGAATAGCAAAAGATATTATAAATGAAATCTCAAGTTCAGATTTATTATTCAATAATGGTGGAGGAAATATAAATTCTCTTCTTTATGGTGAGTTATATAAACAGACATTAACTATTTTAACTGCATCTATGTTAGATGTACCTGTAATATTATCAGGTCAAACAATAGGTCCTATAACAAAGAAAATCCATGCATTTGTTGTGAAAAAAGCATTGAACAAGGTAGATACTTTAACTTTTCGGGATAGAGGTATTTCTTTACAACGGGTAAAAGAGATTGGCATCACTAAACCTATTATGCAGGATACAGCCGATGATGCAATTGGTTTGCCATTTTTATCTCAGAAAGAAACTGAACAATTAATATTAGAAAATAATGGAGCAGAATGGTTGAATCTTCCCGCAGACCTTATTGTTGCAATGAATATGAATGGTTATTTGAAGGCTATGGGGAAAAAAAATGTAAAAGAATTTTATAATGAAGTTAGACTTTTAACTAAAATAGCAGACCAATTAGTGGAAAAGTATAAAGCAAAAATCCTTTTAGTACCTACTGATTATGCTACTTCATCTGATGACCGTCCTTTATTAATACAGATTAAAAATAAAATGAAGCATAAAGAGAGAGCTTTGGTTATTGAAAAGGAATATGATGCGATTCAATATAAAAGTCTAATAGGTGTAGGAAATATTGCTATTGGAGCCCGTTATCATTTTAATGTATTTGCTACTTCAATGGGCGTTCCTTGCATTGGGCTTGCTAATGGAGTATATCAAAAAACAAAACTCAAAGGTGTTATGGAGTTATATGATTTACCTTACTGCTTTATTCCAGAAGATATGGATAAAGTAGAATTTGATACTGTTTGGGCTATCATAGAGAAAGTACTGCAAAACCGTATCGAAGTTGCAAGACAATTGAAAAAACAGACAAAAATTATTCAAGAAAAGAGTTTAATGACTATTCGCCATACAGCAACTTTATTGTTAGGAGATTAAAAATTTGTCATATTTAATATCAAATTTTTTCCAGTTTCTACCTATATTTATAGCAGGAGTATTTTTCCTTTTAGGTTTAACAAAATCTAAAAAAGGACTGTATCTTTTGGTATTTTTAATACCATTTGAAGGTATAGGTTTACGAGGTGTCGGTGCATCAGGATTTTGTGTTGTCGGGTATTTTTTGGGCTATTACTATGCAAAGGTAAGACTTAATGAAAATATTTGGAAAAATATTCATTATAGAAAATACATATTGCTAATTATCGTTTCTATAATAATAAGTTTATTTATATTAGCCATAAGACAAGATTATTCTGATTTAACATTAGGTTATGGAGTAACTTCTATTGTCGGACCATTAATACGATATACGGTAAATATCTCAGCAGCAATTATGTTATATATATTAATCTCTAACGAAGTAAAAACTCATCAAGATATACTAAATTATATATGGGTATTTATACTATCCTTATCTTATATGTTTATAACCTGGATAGGGTCGTTTGTTTACCACCTAAATTTACCCTCTTTTCTCCGAACACGATATTCCGGTGGAGTTATTACATATAGTTATCTCGATAGATTTGCAGGATATGTTGGTGAATATGGGCTGCTATCTGAATATTTTGTGTTTATTATTGCCTTTTCAATCTTGTTAATTCTTTCATCACAAAAGAAATTAGTGAGAAAATTAATACCATTTATTGCTATTTCCATTTCAATACCAATGGCAATATCAACTGGTACCCGTGCATTTCTAATAATCATTTTTTTATTTGCAATTATTTTTGTCTCTTTGATTTCATTTAAGAAAAAAGTTAGGCTTGGTAAAAGGTTACTTATTATTAGCTCAATATTTATTATTTTTGCATTTCTTCAAAATCAAATACGAGGAAGCATTCTTCTTGAAAGAGTTACTGAAAGTGCAGAGATTGCGCAATTAATACGATATACAAGTGACATAGATAGGGTTTTAAACAGACCCTATATTACAGAATTTAATAATGTAATAGAAACTGCGGGGTTATTGGGGGTAGGACCTATCCAAATAATAGGAGTAAAAGGAAATAATTTATGTTGGCATTCATTATATTTTGATATGCTTATAAAGTTTGGCATTTTAGGTTTTCTTATCTATATCTTTTTTTATTTCAGGCTTTTAAGTGACCTCTACAAAAATATCAGGTTAAAAGGAGCTTTACAGAGCATTCTACCAATTATCCTTTTTTCCCTCTTCTTACCGTTACTTATAGGTGAATATGCTCGTAGTTATCAAAATCAAACAAGCTTTATGTTAATGTATTGGTTTCTGTTTGCAATAATTGCCTGTGTGAATAAAATGAAACCTGATTTGGTTTTAAATAATACAAATTACAGAAAGTCTAAAGAAATATAGAAATTATGAAAAATAATTCAAGGATTAAATATTCAATTATCATACCCACGCTCAATCATGCATCAAAACTTAAGCAATGCTTATCTCATCTGTCACAATTATCATTTGAGCATGATTTTTTTGAGGTTTTAGTAATTGATAATGGTTCAACAGATGATACAAAAGAAATATCTTTGTCATTTCATAATAAGATTAGAAATCTCTGTTATATTTTCTGTGAATCCCCAGGACTTATGGCAGCACGGCATAAAGGTTGTGATGAAGCAAATGGTGAGATATTATGTTATATTGATGATGATTCTTTAGTTACAAAAGATTGGCTAAAAGGAATAGCAGAATCCTTTTCTGATAAAAAAGTTGTCTTGGTAGGTGGACCCTGTATCCCAAAATATGAAGTTGAACCACCCGAATGGATTGGATATTTCTGGAATAAAACAAAATTAGGAAAATGTAATGGATTTCTTAGTTTATTAGATTTTGGTGAAGATATACAATATATTCCCCCAAATTATGTATTTGGGTGTAATTATTCTATAAGAAAAAAAATTCTTCTTGATATAGGTGGGACTTATCCGGATTACTTACCTGAGAAGTATAAAAAATTTCAAGGAAGTGGAGAGACTGCTGTTGCTCATAAAATTATGAGAATCGGAAAGACCATTTATAATCCTAAAATTAAAATATATCATATAGTACCAGAAACAAGAATGACAGTTGAATATTTTTGCTGGAGAGCTTATTTTCAGGGTATTGGTTCATCTTTTATGAAAATACGAAGGGAATATAATTTAGATATTATAAACTCAGAATTACGTAAATGGAAAATACTTCTAAACTTTATAAAGAAAGTAATTCATAAGATTTCATCGCTTATGAGAAGAATTAAAAATTACATTTTACCAAATGAGCCCAAAAAGATTCGGGATATAAGAAATAAAATTAACGGAAGTAGAAAAAAAGGTTTTGCCTATCATCAAGCAGAAGTTAAAAAAGACCCAAAACTCCTTGAATGGGTATTACGAAAAAACTATCTGGGTAGAAATGGAGAATTACCGAGATAAATATATTCAATAGATTGGAAAAAATATAAATGAGAGGATACTAATGAAACGAGCACTAATTACAGGAATTACCGGACAGGATGGAGCATATCTATCTCAATTTTTGTTAAAAAAGAGTTATAAAGTATTTGGTACTTACAGAAGACTATCAACTCCAAATTTTTGGAGATTACAATATTTAGATGTCTTTGATAAGTTAGAATTAATCCCCTGTGATTTAATAGATAGCTCTTCTTTAATAGAAGCACTGCAGATTTCAAAACCCGATGAAATATACAATCTTGCTGCACAAAGTTTTGTAGGAGCTTCTTTTGAACAGCCAATAGGAGCTGGAGAAATTACAGGTCTGGGAGTAACTCGTTTGCTTGAAGCAATGAGAAAAAATTGCCCCAAAGCAAAATTTTATCAAGCATCTACAAGTGAATTATACGGAGATAATGATCATTCCCAGCAAAATGAAGAAACGCCCTTTGCTCCATCGAGTCCTTACTCGGCTGCTAAATTATATGCTCATCATATTGTTAAAATTTATAGGCAAGGATACAATCTTTTTGCCAGTAATGGTATATTATTTAATCATGAATCGCCTTTGCGAGGATTGGAATTTGTAACGAGAAAGATAACTAATGCTGTTGCAAAAATCAAACTGGGGTTGGAAGATAGTTTAGAATTAGGTAATATCAATGCAGAACGGGACTGGGGATATGCACCTGAATATGTAGAAGCAATGTGGCAGATTTTACAACTGGAAGAACCGGATGATTATGTTATTGCTACTAATGAGACGCACTCGGTCAAAGAATTTGTAGAAAAAGCATTTGGCATGCTTGGGCTTAATTGGGAAGATTATATACATATAGATAAAAGATATATGCGTCCGGTTGATGTAAAATATCTTAGAGGTGATTTTACAAAAGGAAAAGAAAAATTTGGCTGGCAGCCAAAAACAAAATTTAATGATCTGGTAAAAATAATGGTAGAAAAAGATTTAGAGCGTTGGCAAAGATGGAAAAATGGAGAACATTTCCCCTGGGATGCACAAAACTACCCTAATGAAAGAAAAGTATTATCACGAAAATTAAAGTTTGATGAATAAAAAATATTGGGTATCCTCTTAGTTCAACAAAGTAAGAATAAATGAAGAAAAAGTATTACATTTTTGATACTAATGCCATTATCAGCCTGAGGCAGATCCGCCTTTGGCGGATGGTCATTTGCTTGTCATTTCCAATTCTCTGCTTGTCATTCCAACGAAAGTGGGAATCCATTCCTACAACCTGTCTTTTACTGCGTCTTCCCCGCTATATAGATTCCCGATTTCCGACATAGCGGGCGGAATGACAGCTGTGGGCATTTGGAATACCAGCCGTAAAAGATACTCTGAGTTACACAAAATTTATCCGCCAGCTGGCGGATTAAAGAATATAGCCATTTAAAAAATTACCAGGGTTAAATATATGAGTATAGAAACAGTTGAATATAATAACGAAAGGTTAGCTTACATTATCAGAAAAAGTATTAAAGTTGATGGTAAGAAATTTTTTGGTTCACCTGATGATTTTTTACAAATTGGATATATGAATTTAAAAAAAGGGGAGATTCTCAAACCACATATTCACAAACAGCAAAAGAAAATAATTACAAAAAATCAAGAAGTTCTCTATATAGTTTCTGGAAAGATGAAAGTAACTTTTTATAATAGGATTCCTCAAAAAATTAATGAAGCAATTTTGACTGATGGGGATTTAATAGTATTGCTGTCTGGTGGACATGGCTTTGAATTTTTAGAAGAAACCAAAATGATAGAAGTAAAGCAAGGTCCATATACTGATAGAGAACATGATAAAATTCTTTTAGAGGTTGATAATGATACCAGTTTGTGAACCAGCCTTACTTGGCAATGAAAAAAAATATGTTTTAGATGCTCTTGAGACTGGCTGGATATCCTCAGCAGGTAAGTATATTCCGGCTTTTGAAAAGGCATTTGCTGAATATTGTGGGGTTAAACATGGAATAGCAGTAACCAATGGTACGGTTGCACTACATCTAGCACTTGTTGCTCTTAGAATTGGTAAAAGTGATGAAGTAATAATTCCTGATTTTAATGGTATTTATGGAGCCTTTGCTTTATGCTATACTGGAGCAATGCCTGTATTTATTGATGCTGAACAAGAAACCTGGAATATTGACACAAAAAAAATTGAAGAAAAAATTACTAAAAGAACTAAAGCAATAATGGTTGTGCATATTTATGGACATCCCTGTAATATGAAGCCTATATGGAAATTGGCTAAAAAATATAACCTTAAAATAATTGAGGATGCAGCAGAAGTTCACGGGGCAGAGATAACTTATGAATCTAACAATGACTTTATTACGAAAAAAACTGGTTCACTTGGAGATATAGCAATTTTTAGTTTCTATGCTAATAAAATTATTACTACTGGTGAGGGTGGGATGGTTGTAACTGATAATGATGAACTTGCTGAAAAATGCAGATATTACAAGAATTTGTGTTTTCCATTAAAAGGAGGTCGGAGTTACATTCATAATGATATTGGTTTTAATTATCGTATGTCTAATATTCATGCAGCAATTGGCTTGGCACAGACTGAATTAGCTGATAAATATGTAGAAATGAGACGACACAATAATTCATTATATAAGAGATATTTAAAAGGTGTCACAGAAATAACTTTACAACCAGAAAAGGAATGGGCAAAAAATGCCTATTGGATGAACGGACTAGTGGTAAATTCTGAAGAATATGGTATGAACAGAGATGAGTTAATGGTAAAACTTTTGGAAAATGGAATTAATTCTCGCAAGTTTTTTCAAGGCATGCATAGACAACCATCTTTACAAAAATATGGGTGTGATTGCGCGGGAAAATATCCTATTTCTGACTGGCTTGCTGAGAATGGATTATATTTACCGTCTGGGTCAGGATTGAAAGAAAATGAAATTAAATATATTTGTAACACGATAATAAAAATCATAAAGTAGTGATGAACTATGAATATATATAGAGAAGTTGAACTACATGAGATAAATGAAAGTTGACTGATAATGATAAAAGATAGAAAAACAATTGCTTACATGGTAAGTTATAGTTCCATATTTAACCAGGGACCATGGCGTAATTCTATTAAATTATTCTCTGAAAAGGAGGGATACGAAATAATCATATACCAGTTTCGCGATGGGAGAATTGATAAAAGAGATCCTATTACTAAACATCATATAATTCAGGTTCCATATCCATTTGTATGCAAATTGTTTATGTATCTTTTCAAATCATTTTTTAGATTATTTAAATATATTAGATTATATAAATTTAGTAAAACAGGTGATTCAATTGATTATTTTATTAAAGGATATTATTATATACTTTTTGCATTATTTCAAAAAAAGTTAAGAAATGCAGACATTTTAATAGTTGGCGATCCACCATCAATGGTTGCTGCTAAATATTTATCAAAGTTTAAGAAAAAGAAAATTGTTTTTTGGCAATTGGAACTACTATTAACAAGAGAGTTAAATAATGCAGTTCAAAGGTATTTTAAAAAGTTGGAGATAAAAGAAAGTAGTAATATTATTTGTGGTCTTGAGTTCGGCGAAAAAAGGGCAGAAATATTCCGCAAGGAAAATAAAATCCCTTCTAAAATTCCTATTTTCTCGATTCCAAATGCTCCAATTGGTAAACCTAAAATAAAGAGAAAATATTACTTTAATGACTACTTTGGTATTCCACATGAAAAGAAAATCATTTTAGCAGCGGGAAGTGTATCAAATGATTTTAATGACGAAATGAGACATTTCTGGGAATCAATAGAAAAATGGCCAGATAATTGGGTTTATATAATGCATTCAAGCGTTAAACTTTACTCCCTTCAGAATCCACGAATTCCAAAATTTTTGCTAAATAAAAAAATATTTTTACACAATAAACCACTTCCGTTTACTAAAGTCAATATTATATATTCGTCTTGTGACATAGGTTTTATTCCAATTCGAATAGGTGGTGAAATTAATAATAATTTGTATTATAGTGAATTATCATTAGGTAAAATATTTCATTTTACACACAGTGGTGTTCCCATAATTTCCAGAAATCTTTATGGTTATAAAGAATTAATTGAAAGAAACAAAATAGGATTTACATTCAATAATTTAACTGAAATAAATAATCTTATTAAAACAATAATCAATATGGAATACAAAATGAGAGTTAATTGTATTGAATTTAGTTATAAATATAAATTTGAAAACCATCACAAAAAATTAGAAAATATAATTGAAAACTTGTAATTATAAACTTTACACTTATATGAAAACAATAAAAGATGTTTTAGATTCTGGTTTATGTATAGGTTGTGGATTATGTGCTGTAGATAAGAAGATTGAAGAAACTTCTTATAATAGTAAAATAGGACAATATTTACCGATTTTACCCCCAAATACAAATAATATTAGTAAAGAAACCTTTGATATATGTCCTGGTAAAGGTTATGATATTATTAATTTATCAAAAAAACTATTTGAAAATAGTAATACTAATTATTCAATCGAGCTTGGCTATACTAATAGTTTGTTTGTTGCCCATACATTATCAAAAAAAGTATTAGAAAATGCTTCTTCAGGGGGAATTATTACACAAATTTGTTTATATTTATTAGATAAAAAAATTGTTGATAAAGTAATAGTTACAAAATTTATAAATACTAAAGATGGACCAAGAACTAAAACATTGATTACGAATTCAAAAAAAGAAATTCTAAATAGTCAAGGTTCAAAGTATTGCCCTGTTGATATATCTGAAATAATAAACGAATTAATAATAACCAAAGATAAAATTGCATTTGTAGGTACTCCATGCCAAGTAGCTGGAATAAGAATTCTACAAGAAAATTATAAGACCTTTAAAGAGAATATCATAATAACCATATCCAATTTTTGTGGGGGTTTTAAAAGTTATAAGAATATAGAAAAAATTGCTAAAAGAAATGGAATTGATTATAAAAACATTAACTTCTTCCGTTTTAGAGGGGGTGGACAGCCTGGGAGTATGATAATTAAAGATAATCATGATAAATCCGTTTCTATAGATTATCCTAAATATACTGGGTATAGTGGATTATCAAAACATTTAAGATGTCATTTATGCGTAGATGCTACAGGTGAACTTGCAGATATCTCTTGTGGAGATGCCTGGTTAGAAAAATATATTACTGACAAATATCCTTGGTCAGTAATAATTTGCAGAAATCATTATGCTACAAAATTAATTAATTCTATGAGCAATGAAAAGCAGATTGTTACAAGAAACATCTCTCAAGATGAGATTATTGAATCACAAATTACTAATTTAAAAAGTAAAAAAATTAGGCAAAAAGCAAGAATGAGACTTTATAGTATTTTGGGTTATTCTATACCTAATTTTGATGGTGGATATAGGGATACTATAACAAGCATTAAAACAGAAATTACTGTTTTCTTTAAGCACAGGTTACTTTCTTTTTTTGAGTATATAGGAATATACTGGTGGTTACGAAAGTTAATGAGAAAATAATATAAACGAAAAAATTAATAAAGGATAAATACATGTTAAAAATTGGAATATTAACCTACCATGGTGGAATAAATTATGGTACAATTTTACAAGGTTATGCTGTGTACACATTAGTTAAGGATACTTTTCCTAATGCGAACATTGAATTTATTAATATTAAATATTATAGAAATATATTAAGGCCACAAATACCACAAACTAATTGTAAAGGTGTAGTTAATGATTTTAAATGTATTCGAAAATTTCGTCAATTCTTCAAAGAAAACTTTAACTTTACACAAGATAAACTGTATACAAAAGATAGCTCTAAAGCGTGGGAATTTATTAAACATAGTAATTATGATATTATTTTTGTCGGTAGTGATACAATATTAGAATTTAAGTCATTTCATAAGGGCTCGAGTGTTCCTTTTTATTGGCTTCCACCTACAATTAAAGCTAAAAAGTTTTTTATTGCAGCAAGCTCTCGAAATCTTTCATATAACGATCTTACATCTCTTCAATTAGAGATATTAAAATCTTCAATTAAAGATTTTACTTTTTTAGGAGTAAGAGATAAAGCTACTTTTCAACTTATCTCTAAAATTGATCCATATAGTAAAAAAAAGATGAAAATTATTCCTGATCCAACATTTTCTCTTAAAATTGATTACAAATACGCTGAGAAATATAATAAAAATAAAAAATTTAATTTTAATAATAAACCAATTGTTTGTTTACATTTAGTAAAATATGAGCCTTGGGCTAAGCCTTTAGCAAATTTTTTAAGAGGTAAAGGATATATAGTTGCATCCCTTAAACCAATACCCTACGCGGATATTTTAATCAACGATCTTGGACCTTTTGAATACACGGGCATCATGAAATATTTTAAATTAGTCATTACCGAGAGATTTCATGATTCAGTTTTTTGTTTTAAAAATAAAACACCTGTTATAACATATACTCCTGGTAATTTCTATAATAATGATGCTGGAGAATCAAAGTATACTAGTTTATTTGAACTTTTTAATATGGGGGATAGCTTATTTTGTGATAGAAATTCTGTTTCTTTTGATAGAATTATTGATAAAATAGATATCACTCTTTCAAATTACAATAAAGTATATATAAACTCAAAACTGGAACAGTTGAAATTGCAATTAAATCAATTTATGAAAGAAGTACAAGAATTGGTTTAGATTTTAAAATGAAAGATAAAATTTTAGTTACGGGTTCTGCTGGTTTTATCGGTTCACATCTTACAGAATTATTAGTTGAGCAAGGATATAATGTTAAGGCGTTTATTCACTATAATTCAAGAAATAATTGGGGCTGGCTTGAAGAATCTCAATATAAAAATGGTATTGAAATTATTGCAGGCGATATAAGAGATTATGATTCTGTTTTTAATACAATGAAAGGGTGTGATAATGTTTTTCATTTAGCTGCTCTCATTGGTATACCTTATTCCTATATTTCACCATTAGCCTATATCAGAACAAATATTGAAGGAACATATAATATTTTACAAGCAGCAAAAGAATTGGAATTAGAAAATGTTTTAATAACTTCTACCAGTGAAACTTATGGTACGGCCCAATATGTTCCAATTGACGAAAAACATCCAATGGTTGGGCAATCTCCTTATTCCGCATCAAAAATTGCAGCTGACCATTTAGCACTAAGTTTTTATCGCTCTTTTGGATTACCAGTAAAAATTGTTCGTCCTTTTAATGTTTATGGACCAAGACAATCTGCCAGAGCAATTATCCCAACGATTATTACCCAAATATTGAATGGACAAAAAATAATAAAATTAGGTAATTTAAAACCTACTAGGGACTTAACTTTCGTAAAGGATACTGTAAAAGCTTTTATTGAGATTGCAAAATCTGACGATCTTTTTGGTGAAACAACCAATATTGGTATGAATGAAGATATCTCAATTGAAGATTTAGTTAAACTTATTGTAAAGCTAATGAATGCCAATATAAAAATTAAAATGGAAGAAGCTAGAATTAGACCAGAAAAAAGCGAAGTAGAAAGATTACGCTGTGACAATTCTAAAATATTAAAATATACAGAGTGGAAGCCCGAATATAATTTAGAAAAGGGACTTTTGTTAACAATAGAATGGATAACACAAAACATGAAGTTTTATAAACCCAAAATATATAATGTTTAGAGGGATATTATGCAAGCAGTAATTTTAGCAGGTGGGAAAGGAACAAGATTACGACCATATACAACCATTTTCCCTAAACCTCTAATGCCAATTGGCGATTACCCAATTCTAGAAATAGTTATAAAACAGTTAAAATATTACGGTTTTAACAACATCATTATAGCAGTAGGTCATTTGAAAGAACTTCTTCAAGCGTTTTTTAATGATGGGGAAAAATGGAATGTAAATATTTCCTATTCTCTGGAAGAAAAACCGCTTGGTACAGCTGCTCCTTTAAAACTAATAAAAAATTTCCAAAATAATTTTTTGGTGATGAATGGTGATGTCTTAACCAATCTAGATTTTAGTAACTTTTTCCAATATCATAAAAATAATGATGCACTTTGCACCATTGCAATGTATCAAAAATTGGTAAAGATTGACCTCGGCGTTCTAAAGACGAATGAGAATAATGAATTATATGACTATATTGAAAAACCAACATTGAATTACAACGTAAGTATGGGAGTTTACGCCTTTAAAAAAGAGGTTTTGGATTACATCCCAGAAAATGAATATTTTGATTTTCCCAATTTGGTTAAAAAGTTAATAAAAAATAACAAAAAAGTTCTCGGTTACCCCTTTGGTGGATATTGGTTGGATATTGGCCGTCCAGAGGATTATGAAACAGCAATTGAAGAGTTTGAAAAAAATAAGTCTGAATTTTTGAAGGGGAAATGAAAATTGTAGTTACAGGTAGTAGCGGATTTATCGGAACTAAGATAGTTAAGAAACTGCGTAAATTAAA
>Ga0265595_1001050_pt1 | contig 22562 bp, 21 predicted proteins | sample saktaG_15_FD_190148 | JGI IMG/M metagenome (GOLD analysis project Ga0265595, IMG submission 190148) | Saline water microbial communities from Sakinaw Lake, British Columbia, Canada - sak_2013_06_06_50m | ecosystem: Environmental > Aquatic > Non-marine Saline and Alkaline > Saline ...
GCCAGTGATCGATATCTAGAACCTGGTTCCACTCTAGAAGAATTGCGCCAAAGCGATGGCACAATTGGATATTTCTCTAAACTGAAGCATGGAGTGATAGGAAAAGGATTAAACGATTATAATAAAATTTTTAAGTTGCTTTCTGAGGTTGGTTACGACGGCTGGGTTAGTATCGAGGATGGGTTTAACGGTATGAATGAGATGAAGCGGTCCATTAATTTTCTTAAAATGATGCGAAATAAATATTTTAATAAATAGTTTGTATTCAGTATAAAGTAGAAAGGAATATATTAATGAAAGCAGTTGTTAAATTTGGACGCCATGATGGTGATGTTGAATTAAGAGAAGTCCCTGAACCAATTATTCAGCCCAATCAGGTATTAATAGAAGTAGTTGCGGTCAGTGTTTGTGGTAGCGATATCCATCTTTGGCATGAGAACCAAAGCTGGCCGATTAAGTTACCAGTTATTTTGGGGCATGAGTTCTCCGGAAGAATTATTGAAATGGGTCCCCAGGTTTCAGGCTTTCACGTAGGAGATCGTGTAGTCTGTGAAACCGCTGCAGAAATATGTGGACAATGCATTTATTGTTTGACCGGTAACTACAATTTTTGTCCGAAACGTAAAGGTTATGGTAATTTGATTGATGGGGCTATGACGCGCTATGTCGCGGCACGTCCGACAATTTTGCATCATATTCCAGAAAATATTTCATTCGAACATGCAGCGTTGACAGAACCTATCTGTGTTGTAAATAAGGCATTAGTGGAAAAGAGCAGCATAAAACCAGGGGACATGGTAGTCATTCAAGGCAGTGGAGCAATTGGTCTGTTAGCGCTTCAATTACTAAAGCTTAGTGGTGTTAGCACTCTTATTGTGTTGGGCATGGATATTGATTTGAACCGTTTGGAACTTGCTAAGAAGCTTGGTGCACATTACACTATTAATGTCCAGCGTGAAGATCCTATGAAATTGATTCGGTCTTTAAGAGACGGTTTGGGTGTTGACTGGGTTGTAGACTGCACAGGTGTTAGTAGTGCATTAAAGCAAGCTATGGAGATGGTACGGCCTAGCGGTGGTATTACCAAGATTGGATGGGGACCAGAACCACTTGACTTTAATCTAGACCCACTGGTTGCTAAAGCAGTTACTCTTCAGGGATCTTTCAGTCACACCTATGGAACATGGGAACGTACACTGTATTTGATGGCATCGAGCCAGCTTGATCTGGACACTATTATTGGTGGAGTTTACCCAATTGATGAATGGGAAGAAGCTTTTGTAAAGATGGAAAGCGGACAGAATATAAAATCTATAATTAAGATTAACTAATAAATGTAATTTAAAATGAAACCTATTATTCAGATTTTTTAGATGTTACAAAGATCGACGAATCATTAGAAAATGCACAAGCTGCTCTTCGTGCTGGTGTAGATTGTTTGGAAACTGGTACATCGCAGATTCTATCAGAATGTTTACGTTGCATTGAATCCATACACAAGAAATTCTCAGAAATATTGATTGGTGCAGATTTGAAAACGATGGATGGTGCTGGCCTTGAAGCAGAGATGATGTTGAAGGCAGGTGCTAATATGGTGGTTGCGATGGGGCAGATGCACGATGCAAGCATTATTGAACAAGTCAAAATTGCAAAAAAATGTGGTAGCAAAGTAATGTGTGGTGTGATGCTTTGTGAAGATAAGCCTGTTAGAGCACGTTAGACCAAGGAATTAAGCGTTGATTATATTATCGTGTATACAGAGTTTGATGAGCGTAATATGATTCCCTGACTCAGCCCATTAGACGATCTCCAATCAGTACTAGAGATGGTGGATATTTCAGTGCAAGCTGTCGATGGCCTTTCTACCAAACAAGCAATTCAGACCCTAGAGATGCGTGCTAAAATCGTGGTGTTCGGTGTACCGTTAGTTATTAGTGGTACTGAATTTAAAGTAGCTAACCCGAACTTTGAAGACATTATTTGGGATATTATCCAGTGTGTTAAGAAGATTGAAATTTAAATTAAGTGAAGCGAATATATAAATATGCGATTTTTTGAATCGATTAAACTAAATATTTTTATAAAGTCAAGTTAGGGAGGTCTGGCATGTTAGTGGGTAGAAGTCAATAGAAGCCATATTAGCTGGTTAATACTAGTGAAGGGTTGAACATGAAGTGGGGGATTAACATGGTAGGTTCGAGAAACATATTAAAAAGGAAGAAAACTCTACCAAGAGTCTACCCTGGAAAGAAAGCGGTGTAGCTGCCGACCAATCAGGGAGAGTCGAGTATGTACTCGGTACAAACCAAAGATTAATTCCGCGGAGAACTCCGTAGTGCTTTATGAACCAACTGCCATATACCGAACGAAACGTACGGCGGAGTGAGTAGGACGGTAGATGAACTGCTCATCTACCGTCCTACTCACTCCGCTAAATTATTTGGATATTAAATTGTCATAAATATATTGCGCTATTGCATTTATGATTATTACAAGTATAAAATATTCCAAAAAAATTTTATAAAGGGAAGGCAATTATATGCGTGGAAAAGTATTGATTACTTTGACTAAAAAAGAGCAAGGAATTGTTGAAAAATTATCTAATGAGTTACTTAGAAAGAAGGGCTTCGAGGTAATTTCATTTTATGAGGATCCTATGTTAAGTGAAGATAAATTAATTGAAGTAATAAAGGATATAGATGGATATATTGTAGGGTTAGAAAAAATTAATGAAAAGGTTTTAGAAGCAGCTAAGAAGTTAAAAGTTGTTTGTAAGTTTGGAGTTGGAACTGACAATATAGATATTAAAGCAGCAGAAAAGCACGGAGTGAAGGTTGCAAATTGTCCAGGGTCAAATAGTAATGCAGTGGCTGAACTTGCATTGGGGTTAATGATTAGTTTAGCTCGGAGAATACCCCAACTTAATTTTGAAGTTAAACAGGATAAGTGGCCTTATCATATTGGTGCAGAAATATCAGGAAAGGTGTTAGGAATTGTAGGTTTAGGAAATATAGGTAGGAGTCTTGTAAAACTTGTAAGAGGTTTAAATATGAAAGTTTTAGTATATGATATTTATCAGGATAATAATTTTGCTAAAGAACATAGCATTAAATATGTTAAGCTAAACGATTTAATAAAGCAGTCAGATTTTATTAGTGTTCATATCCCTTTGACTAAAGTAACAAATAATCTTATAAATTGTGAGGAGTTGAATGCTATGAAGCCAACAGCCTACCTAATAAATACGGCTCGTGGAGGTGTAATTAACGAAGAAGCATTATATAAAGCCATTAAAGAAGAAAAGATTGCAGGAGCAGCTTTGGATACGTTTGTAAATGAGCCACCAGTAGGGTCTCAACTTGTTAAAAGTGATAGGATTATTGCTCTTCCCCATATTGGGGCTGCAACATATGAAGGGATAGAAAAAACAGCAAAGATGGCAATTCAAAATGTAATTAATATTATATAAAATGGAAAGAACTTTTTAATGAGCAATTAGTTGACTTTTTTAATAAGCCGAATCCTCGACAATTTATACACATAACATATGGTTCTGTTTTACAGGCAAAGAATGATGAAGGAAAATATATCTTTAAAGGTAGGATTTATCAGATTTTATTCTGCCATGAAGAAGACTATTATCGGGAACTTTCTGATCATATTAGAAAACATTTAGAATTTTTAATTAGTATTTAGTATTGTGTATTATATAGCGAAAAATAAAAAGCGAAAAGCACAAAACAAAATTTGTATCTCGTATCTCGAGATCTTATCTCGTATATTAGTGTAAAGCGGATAGATTTAAAAAGAAATATACAATGCTCTATTTATAAATGATTCTAAATTATAATTTTCGCTTAATTGGTCGTTTTGCCTTGCAATCAAAAAGTCTGTTTTAACTAACTAACAAGATAACTGAATAATTTACTATCTATGAAACCATTGAACTTAAGGAGGAAAAGTTAATACAAGGGAATTTGAAGATGTTTAGCCTCGAAGGGAAGACTGCAGTGATTACTGGTGATGCAAAGGTTTTAGAATTTGCTATTGCCCCATGGGATTAGGCAAGGTAGGGACCAAAGTAGCCCTATGTGATATTGCAAATGCCAATAAAGTTGCAAAGCAATTGTAAGAGCATGGAGTAACAGCTAAAGGATATTATATAAATGTAATGGATATAGAAAAAATACAGTCCTGCAGAGATGAGGTAATCAGAGATTTTGGTAAAGTTGATATTTTGCTTAATGCCGCCAGAGAGAACACAAATAATAAGTTACTATTAATATACAAGGGGTTTGATTTATCAACCCCGTGAACCCTGGGTCGGATAAATCCGGTCCCTATTCTAAAAAAATAATTTATACAAAAAGTTTTGAATTTAAAATTATTGTTTTTTGCTTTTAACTTCAGCCTTTTAACTTAACCAAATACTAAAGATTAATTAAAGAGGAGGATTAATGTGCTGTCAATTGAGAATCTTAATGGAGATTTAACAAATAAACAATTAGAGGGAATCATAAAGGAAAGTCTAAAGGATTTTAACGCGATAAAACGAGTTCTCCTAATTCATCCTGATTATACCAGAATAGATTTCTCAAATAGATTGGTTCCTCTCATATATCAAGAATTAAAAAATAGAGGTATGAAACAGATTGATTCTTTAAATGCCGGTGGTACTCACCGAGCAATGACGGAGAAGGAAATTCGAAGTAAGTTGGGCATTTCTTCTCAGGTTAGTTTTGATAATTATTACAACCATGAATATAGTAACCCTCAAAAACTAGTAACTGTGGGGGAGATTCCCGCCTTTTTTGTAGCAGAAAAAACTCAGGGAGAACTCTCTCAGTCTATCCAGGTAGTGGTAAATAAATTAATTACCGAAGATTATGATTTGATTATTGCCTTAAGCGGGACAGTTCCCCATGAAGCTGCCGGTTATGCGGGAGGACTAAAGGTCTTTTTCCCGGGAATTTCCGGTCCGGAAGTAATAGATTTGCTTCACTGGACGGCAGTACTAATTGGCATTCCTCAGGTTATCGGAACTGTCGATAACACTACTCGAGAAGTAATAAATAAAGGTTCTTCTTATATATTTAGTAAGATAAAAGCACCGACAATTTCTTTTAATATGGTTTCTGGAGAAAAAGAACATCGAGCAATACCAAAAGGCTTATATGTAGGTTTGGGATTCGATGGCTTTATCGAGGCCTATAAACAAGCAGCAAGAGCAAGCTCTCAGCTCCACGTAACTTATTTAAATGAATCTCTTAAAGTCGCTGTTCAGGTCATTGACAAAAATTATGATGAGATTTGGACTGCTGGGAAAGGTTCCTATAAATTGCAGAGCCCGGGAGTAATGGCCCCAGGAGGAGAGATAATTATCTACGCCCCTCATATCAAGTGTTTTCATTCCCGATCGAAGATGGATTTTGTCTTAAGGCAAATAGGTTATCATTGTAAGGATTATGTAAAAAAGTATTTAGAATTAAATCCTGAGTTTAGTAAAAATATAGCTGCTCATGTGATATGTGTTAGAGGAGAAGGGAGTTTTGATATTAATTCCGGGAAGGAAGAGTTTAATTTTAAAGTCACTTTAGCTACCGGAATTTCTAAAGAAATTTGTGAATCAGTAGGATTAGGTTATCGGCATCCTGATTCAATTCACCAAAAAGATTTCATCGGACCAGGAAAACTGTGGATTGAAAATGGAGGAAAATATCTTTATAAAATAAAAGATTGTTAGAATCCAAATCTATCTTAAGCAATCATCCTATAATCGGTAAAATAACCACAAAGGAGGAGGTTATTTGAAATTACTTGTGTAGTACGGATTTCCGCCATAAAAACGTTTCACTAATATATTGATAAATATCTTTTGTTTTTTTACCTCTTTTATAATAAATCATAATAGAATAATAATGTAATAATAAACACCTATACCTTGTATTACTGGAACTTTAAATATAGACATCTATAATAACTATACTTATCGGGTATATATAGATGATGTACTATGGGGAACGAGTGATTGGAATGGGGATATTACGCTTGATAATGTTCCTCTCGGATATCATAATATTCATGTTCAATCTACTGCATTTCCTTATTATTATATTGGCGATACTGATACAACCATCAATTGCGGAGTAAATAATGTATATATTATGGTATTTTGTAGTATATAAATAATTACATGTGAAGTAGACATCTTAAAATTTATAAATTAAACCCAAATTTAACTATATAAAAATTAAAAATAAAGCAGTACGCTTTTAAATTAAAAGGACAATTCAATATTTTCCATCATCATATTCTCCTTAAAAGTTCTGAAAGCGTCCAATAGGGGGAGCCAGACAATAACATAGACAGACTTTCTTTGTTGAGGTTCTGCCTTTTTAAATTCTTAATATACACCAATTGCTTCTTCTAACTTCCGATACACTTTTTCAGTTTCCTCACTCATACAAAAAGTTCGAAAATCGTTCTGTCTGGCCGACCATTTATAGATAGATGAATATTAGCCCTTTAGCATTTCGCCGAAGGGCTTTTTTATTTTCATAAATTATTTTTCTTAAAAAGAAGGATTTTTAAATAGACTTGTAGTATAAAGAAAACAGTATGTTAAAAAAATAGGTAATTATGTTTTTCGTCCAAGCATAATATCTATTTTTCTACAATCACCTAAAAAAAAGAATATCGTAATCTGTATGAAGGTAACAGAAGAGATCTTTTCTTTTCACCATAAAAGAAAAGGAGCCGAAGAGGTAAGATACCACAAACATCCAAACTTTCAGGCAAAAGGACCGTTACCGGACAGAACTCTGGAGAGCTTTATACCAAAAAGCACCGAAGGGGCAATTCCTGATCTTTAGGAAAACTTATACAAATTTTACTAAAAAGAAATATTTCAATTTTTTGGGAAGAATCTTTCAGGTAAAAGGACAGAGCAAGAATAGCAATATAACTATTTTTACTCTGTCCTTTTTTATTTTTACGATGAACAGTCTATGCAAATACTTAAAAGTTGATAAAGGTAAACTATTCCGAAAGAATAGGGCGCAAAGTTATGGATCAAAATATTGTTTATTCTCAGACAATATTATGACCTCCAGACTGCTGGGTTTTTTGTGTGAGTGAATAGAAAGTAAAACTTAGGGAGGTATTGGATTATAAAAAATTAAGAAACATGTATTTAATATAATAAACCAGGGAAAAATAAATAAAAGGAGGTGATATCTTTTCTTTTGTTGCAATAATCTAAAATTGCATTTAAATATTATTTTAAAAAATGGAGGAAATTGTAGTGAAAAAAGTAAATTATTTAGTTTTCGCAGGATTACTACTTTGTATTCTTTTTTTGTTGACTGGTTGCACCGCACCTTCAATTGACTTAACTCCCGAGGAAGAGATAAATGCTCTAATTGATAAATTTGGCGCTGGCTTTGTAGAAGAGGATGTTAATAAAGTGCTCTCCTGCTGTCATTTTCCTTTCTTGATAGACCATTATAACTGGGAGAATGCTTATCTATATACCTTAAGTTCTTATCAATATAAATTGGAGAATATGTTTGCCAATAATGATTGTTATATTGATGAATTTATCAATCGAGATATAACTTTTTCCAGCAATTTAGAAGCCGTAGTGGAAGCGACTGAACATGTTGAATATGAACTTGATCCCATAATAAAATATGATAAGGTCCGCTTAATTTGTATCAAGGAAGGTGGAAGTTGGAAAATATCCGAATATATATTTCTTGAGGGAGAATAATCCTAATTCTTAGCCGTATTAGTCAAATATTTAGATTTAGTTCAAATCACGAACCAGTTTATAAAAATATCAAACTTATTAAACTATTTAAAAATTAAAAAATTTAAAAGGAGTGATTAGAAAATGATGAAAGCAAAAAGAACATGGATAGTATTATTTATTATTGCATTAACTTTAATAGTAATTTTAGCTGGGTGTAGCGGAGTACCTAAAATAGCCCAGTTAGGTATAGTTGCCGATCCAAACCCAGTACCTTGTTCCAGTGAAGACGGGAAATGGTATTATATGATGAATATTAGCGAAAGCAATGGGGTAGGGGTTACCATAGCCAGCTTAACTTTCACTAATTACAACCAAGAAAATGAGTTAGCAGATACAACAATTCTTGATGCAGAAGAATTTTTTGAATGGTTTGAAACAGATTATATTCCCGCTTTTTCCACAATCCAGAATGGAATTGAGCATTCAGGTACATCCGTATATTCTATTGTAAGAGTCGCAGGAATAGATGATAACGATAATCCGGTTGAAGCAACAATTAGATGTAAATGGCAAGTAGAAATGCACCTTGCGCGGAAAACAATTTTGCACCTCCTAGAAAGAAAAAAATGGCTTAATCCTCCTCTTCTTTTTGGATTCTAAATGATTCTCCACTTAAATTAAATACTTTGGAATGATGGAGCAACCGGTCTAGCATGGCTACGGTCATCACTTCATCACCCATCATTTCCGCCCACTCATCAAATCTTTTATTAGAAGTGATAATGACAGATGCCTTCTCATAAAGCTCACTTATCAGATTAAAAAATAGATTAGCCTCCTTTCTCTCTATTGGCGTGTAGCCTATCTCATCGATAATCATCAGATCCGCTTTTAAGATACGGTTCACTCTAAAGCCCGCCTTACGCTGAATATCGGCCATCTTTAACAGCTTAATAAGGGAGGCCACCCGTTCAAAGCATACCGTGTAGCCTGCCTGTATAGCCTTTAGTCCAAGGGCTATGGATAGATGCGTTTTCCCCAGGCCAGGTGGTCCAAAAAACAATAGGTTGGTATGATTATCCAGCCATAGGAAATCCAGAAGAGCCGATAGATCTGATTTTGTGATGCCTTTTACTCTAGCAAATTGGAAATTATCCAGGTCTTTTTCTACCGGAAAATGGGCTCCTGCCAGATTCCGTTTAAGCTTTCTTTCTGTCCGGTAATCTATCTCTGCCTTTAAAAGAAGGTCCAAGAAACTCAAATAGGATATTTTCTTTTCTTCTGCCTCGGTTATCTCGTTATCCAGATTAGGGATCATTCCTTTCAGCTTTAAGTTTTCCAGTAGGCTGACTATCTGCTGATATTTTTTCATGGCCGGACCTCCGAGGCATTTACCAGAGCACGGTAAACTCCGATATCTCTCTTTTCTACTTGAAATTCCTTCTTCTCCCGGGGGATACCCCTTAAGTTACAGACAATTTTTACCCTTGGTAGTGCTAATTCGGCTTCCTGTTGGTAATACTGATAAGTATCGTATAGATTTGCCATAGAGTAAGTCCGGTTTTCCAGACATAGAGCTATAGCCTGTCCTAGATGCTCTTTTTCTATTCCCTGGGAGAATTTCTTTAGTGCATCATGATACTGATCCCGGAAATAGCGGGTATACATTTGAAAGTTTTTATCTACAAATTCACTCCAGCTATCTAAGGCAAAAAGTCTCTTTAGCTCCTCTTTTAATTGCTTCTGGTTAAGCTCTTTATGGTGGCATCGGGCCCGGTTGGCTATCCGGCTTCCCGGAATAGGAGATATAGTATGTTCTGCTATCTTTTCTCCGGTACGGATGTCGTAGATAAAAAGTCTTTCTGCGGTTTTATAGATATCTACTTCCCGCTCCCGGTATTCCAAGGGGACCGGATACTTACAAGAATTCACCGATATCTCGCCTGTAATATCTGCTTTCCGCCTCTCTCTGGCATTTAAGTTATCTTTCCGGTAAAGGGAATTTTTCAAAGTCCTTAAATAGGCCTTCTCTTCGCTAAACATTTCTTGAGGGATACGCCGGGTGGCCAGTGAAATCTTGCCATTGGCCCGCCGGTTCAACCATCTTAACAGCCTTTCCTTAGCCTCTTCAATGTTTTCAAAATCTCTTATCTTTAAAAAGTTTCTCTTCACAAACTTAATCAGATTCTCTATCTTCCCTTTGCTCTCCGGGTCATTCTTCCGGCAGACATACATCTTTAAACACATTTCTTCTATAAACTGCTTAAAATCCTTAGTATAGATGATATCTCCCCGGTTTTCACTTACTACCATCACCTTATCCTGGTCTATTACTATTTCTTCGGGTATTCCCTCTATATACTCAAAACAATCCAGGAGATGATTGATTAAATCCAGAGTAGTAAAGGGTCTATCCTGCAGGGCAGCGTATTTGTAGCGGCTGGCAGATAAAACCGCTGCAAAGATATAGAGCTTTAAGCCACTTCTAGTACGGTATTCTCCGAAATCAATCTGCAGCTGCTTGCCGTAGGGAAGTTCTGCCACCGGAGAATATATCCGCTTATTGCCATTTAATTTCAGCTGTTCTGTCTCTAGCAGGAAACTGATATAGCTGCGGAAACTCCTCTCCGTACCCGGCAAAGACCCTAATTTCTCTTCAAGATAATCATACACTGCCGATTTTTCCAGGTTTTGAAAATTATTTACCTGGTATAGATCAAGAATAGGGGACAGGTAAGTCTCAAATAACTTGCTCCGATATCTCACTTTTTCTATATAGCGAGCGTATTTTTTCTCTGACATATCGTAATATTTAAAGACTGTCCGCTTGTTTAATCCGGTTTCTCTTACAATGTCTGCTTTGGTAAATCCTCTTCTCTTAAAATGCTGAATCTTTTGATACATAATCTTGTTAACCATAGATCAGTCCTTTCCTTATAGTAATGATTCTTATTCATACTATAGTAAAGAACTGTTTGTCTTAAAAGGTGCATTTTTATTTTCCACCTTAGGTGCATTTTAGTTTACCATTTCCATTAGAATAGATTATCTTCCTGAGTAGAATTATATAACTATAATAGAACAAAAAACATTACTTTAATAAGAGGGGCACTTCGGTGTCCCTTTTTGCATTCTGAACCTATTTAATAGGAAGTATGGGTTAATTAAAAAAGGTAAGACTTATTTTAATAGTCATTCTGTTTTATAATTTCCAACAGATCCCAATTAATTCTTCTAACCTTTGACACACTTTTTCAGTTTCATCACTCATGCAAAAAGTTCGAAAATCGTTCTGTTTGGCCGACCATTAATAGATAGATGAATATTAGCCTTTTGGCATTTGCTGAAGGGCTTTTTTGTTTTTTTGAATTATTTTATAGAAAAAGAAGGATTTTTGAATAGACTTGTAGTATAAAGATAATAATGTGTTAAAAAAAATTAAATATCGTAACCTGTATGAAAGTAACGGGAGAGACCTTTTCTTTCCATCATAAAAGAAAAGGAGCCGAAGAGGAAAGATGTCAAAAGTATCCAAACTTTCAGGCCAAAGGACCGTTACCGGACAGAACTCTGGAGAGCTTTATATTAAAAAGCACCGAAGGGGCAATTCCTACTCTTTAAGAAAACCCATACAGAGTTTACTAAAAGAACTATCTCCTAATTTCTTAGGAAGAATCTTTCAGGTAAAAGGACAGAGCAAGCAAGTAATATAACTATTCTTATTTTGTCCTTTTTATTTTTATGTTGAACAGTCTATGCAAATACTTAAAAGTTGATAAAGGTAAACTATTCCGAAAGGATAGAGAACAAGGTTATGGATCTAAGAATAGGTTAAGGTGAAATAAATTAAGTGTACTGCTGAGAGGATTAAAAAATAAAAAAGGAAGGAGTGATTGATAGGATAATATAAAAAATACAAATAAATTATTAATTTCGACTTTTATTTAAAATTTGTTACAGACTAAAGGCATAGATTGCTTTTTTAATAAAATAATTAAAAAGGAGTTATTTAAAAATGTTTAAGAAAAAGTATTTGTTATTTTTTGGCCTGCTCATCATAGTGGTTTTTCTGATACCCGGTTGTGGGTCACCTATTCCACCGATCACCTACACGGTTGGTGATACTGGTCCTGCGGGAGGATATATCTTCTACGACAAAGGATATTACTCTTCTGGCTGGCGGTATTTAGAAGCCGCCCCTAGCGATCAGAGCACGGGGATACAATGGTACAATGGCAACTATGTGGTAACAGGTGCAATAGGTACCGCGATAGGTACCGGCCAGTCTAATACGACAGCCATAGTAACTATACAAGGGGTAGGAAGCTATGCAGCACAGTTATGCAATGACCTAATAGTAGGTGGTTATAACGACTGGTTTTTACCCTCGAAAGATGAATTCGATCTGATCTATGAAAACCTTTACCTCGCCGGAGTTGGTGGTTTTTTTGGTGACTGGGAATCCTACACCTTTGAATCCTATCATAGTTCGTCTGAGCAAGATATAAACAACGCGTGGTACCAGGTCTTTCCCAATGGCTATCAGGACTACTGCGATAAATCCATCAGCGATAGTCGGGTTCGTGCTGTTCGGGCTTTTTAACTATTTATCAATTTAACCATTAAATGGGTGCAGTGGGTGCAAGCCACCTACCAGAGAATTTTTTATGGCTCTTTGCTATGATCTGCCAGTCTTCAAACAAGGTGAAATGGGAGCCAAGAAAATCAAAAGGCAGGACTTCATAATTGAAGTGTCTGCCTTTTTTAAATTCTTAACAGATGCCAATTAATTCTTCTAACTTCTGATACAATTTTTCAGTTTCCTCACTCATGCAAAAAGTTCGAAAATCGTCCTGTCTGGCCGACCATTTATAGATAGATGAATATTAGCCCTTTGGCCTTTTGCTGAAGGGCTTTTTATTTTAAAAAAGAAGGATTTTGAAAAGATTTGTCGTAGTATTTAATTGGAAGAAGTTTGGCATATTAACTTAATTATTATATTCCAATAATTAAGTTGCGATAATATTTATATGTACTAAGTTCGAGTAGTGTTTACACTTCACTTAAAATAAAAGTGGTCATGCATGTGATCTTTCCTATAGAATATTGATAACCATAATATCCAAAATAGGAAGGAGAACAGCACACATGACCAAAGATGATCGTATTTCTAGTTACAAATACAGTGTACTGCAACATGCACGGAAACACAATAATGTTACTTATAGCTGTAGAGAATTTAATATATCCAGAACTGTCTACTACAAGTGGTTAAAAAGATTTAGTCAGTTAGGCTATCTGGGGTTACAAGATAAGGTAAAAAGAAAGCCCAAGATGCCTAACCAGATAAAACTGGATAAAGAACAGATCATTCTCAATTACATCATAGATTACCCTACTCATGGACCGAAAAGGATTGCCAATGAATTAAGACAGCAAAATATCATGATTAGTGACACTGGAGTATATAAGGTATTATACCGAAAACAATTAAATCGCCGTCTTGATCGGCTCTTTTTCGCCCAAGAAAAATCCGATAATCCGGTGGTCACCGAAAGGTATCTAAGAGAGATGGAAAAGAGACAAAAGGTACATATCAGTGCCTATTATCCCGGTTATCTCTTCTGTCAGGATACCTTTTATGTCGGTACCATTAAAGGACTGGGAAGAATCTACTAACAAACCGGTATGGATGCTTATGCGGGCTTTGGTTTTGCCAAGGTCTATACCGATAAGATGGCCATAAGTTCGATTGATTTCCTGGAAACAAAAGTACTACCAGTATACAAAGGATTTAATATACCTCTTGATAGGATCTTAACCGATAATGGCAAGGAATATACCACTCATTGGGTAAACGGTAAACACGAGTACCTCAAAGCTATAATAAATTCCAGAGGTAACGCCAGAGAAAATTCCATAGTTATATCTATAAAATAATCCCTCCCTTTAAGTTATAATTTTAACTTAAAGGGAGGTAAAAAAATGATAGGAGTAGCGATGTATATAACTATTAAATCACTTTGGGAAAGGCATAAGAATAAATCGATGATTGCCAGGCTTACCGGCCATGACTGGAAGACAGTGGCTCAAAAGATAAAAGAGATAGAGGCGGGGACGGAATGTCCTAAAAAGAAACCCCATCCCCGGGTATTGGATGACCATAAGGAGGAGATCTTGGAATGGTTAGAAGAAAATCTCTCCGGGGTAAGGATACACGAAAAGATACAAGAAGAAGGAGTAAAGGTGGGATACTCTACGGTAAAGGATTATATTTGCCAAATCAAGAAAAGAGAAAATATCTTTATCCGCATGCATACCCTCCCGGCAGAGGAAGCCCAGGTTGATTTCGGCTATCTCGGCTATAAGGGCAAAAAGAGAAAGACCTGGGTCTTTAATATGCGCCTGTCTTACTCCCGCTTAGACTATTATGAGATAGTCTATGACCAGAGGGTAGAGACCTTTATCCAAGGTCATATCAATGCCTTTGATTATTTCGGTGGCATACCCCAATATGTCAAGATGGATAATCTAAAATCAGCTATCCTGCAGGCCAACTTCTATGAACCCATCTATCAGGAACTGTATAAAAACTTTGCCTCTTGCTATGGCTTTCACCCTCTGCCCTGTAGGATTAGAAAACCTAACGATAAGGGGAAAGTAGAATCAGGGATAAAATACGTGAAGCATAATTTCTTCTTGGGCCGTAAATTTAGCGGTGAAAAAGACCTGAAAGAAAGATTATTTAGATGGTATACCAGGGCTAACCAGCGGATCCATGGCACCACCAGAAAGGTCCCTCAAGAGGTATTCGAAAAAGAAGAGAAGGCAAAGCTTATTCCCCTCCCTCAAGAAGAATTTAAATTAGCAAAAGTAGGTACCCGTAAAGTCTACCATGATTGTCACATCTATGTAGACTATAATTACTATTCAGTCCCTTTCGAATACGTAGGTAAGGAGGTAGAGATAGAACTGACCAGGAATTTATTAAAAGTTTATCATCAGGGAAAAGAGATTGCCCTTCATCCCCGTCTTTCCGGTAGGGGTAGGTTTGCTACCAATAACAGTCATTATCCGGCCTACAAGAGATATTCTGATACCGAATATCAAGAGAAGTATCAGGCCAAGATGGCTCATCTCGGAACCTACACCGAGCAGTTATTCTTCCTGGTCATAAAAGAGCATCCCCGGGATTGGGGTAGAACCGTACAGGGGATACTCTCATTAGAAAAGAACTATCCGGATGAAGTGATTGAAGCAGCCTGCAGAAGAGCACTCTCTTTTGGAGTAACCAGATATTCGGTAATCAAGAATATCTGCCATAACGGAAGTTACCTTATGCCGGTGGAATTCGAAAAGGAGGCCGCCTATGCAACTGGTTAGGAAAAGATTAAGAAATTTCAAGCTCTCCGGAATCTACAATAACCTGGAGGAAAGAGTAAGCTACGCTAAGGAAAAGTCTTTATCTTATCCTGAATTCTTAGGGCTTCTCCTAGAAGATGAAGAGAGCAACCGGAGGACCAACAGCTACAAAAAGAGGTATTCCAGAGCCAAGTTGCCGGCTTACAAAAACATCGAGGACTTTGATTTTTCTTTCCAGCCTTCTATTGATAAACGCATGATTAATGATTGCCTTACCTGTAACTTTATTACCGAGAAGAGAAACATCGTCTTTATCGGTAATCCGGGTACCGGGAAGTCTCACCTTTCCATCTCTATTGCTATTAAGGCTCTAATGAAAGGATACAAGGTGTTGTTTACCCCGGTATCAGAGATGTTACACAATCTAAATGCTGCCAAAGCAGATAACACCTATTATCAGAAGGTAGACTATTACTTAAAACCAGATCTTTTGATCCTGGATGAATTGGGGTTTAAAAGGCTGCCCGGATACAGTGCTGATGACTTCTTTGAGATCATCTCTAAAAGGTATGAAAAGGGATCGGTTATTATTACTACCAATAAAACTTTTGAACAATGGGGAGATATCTTTACCGATAATATCTTGGCCTCAGCCATACTGGATCGCGTGGTGCATTATTCCACCATCATCAAGATTAATGGACCCAGTTTCCGGGCAAAAGCTCTCAGGAAGGGAGGAGATAAGTTCTAATATTTTTTGTTTTACAACTATGGAAAAAAGTCCGGCTTTTACTCTGGAATTTTGCTTGACTTTGAGGAGTATGAGAAATTTCTAGAACAAAACAGAATCAGACATACCAAGATTAAACCGAGAACTCCGCAAAGCAATGGGATAGTAGAAAGATTTAATCGTACGCTACTGGAAGAGTTCTACCAGATAGCCATGATCAAAAAAGTATATTCCTCTTTATCCGAATTACAAGATGATCTGGATCAGTTTATCACTGATTATAATTTTAAAAGAACGAATCAAGGTTACAGGTTAAAGGGTAAAATCCCATATCAAAAATTCTTAGACGGTAAGCGAAAATATTCTTTACCTGAACCCTTATAAATAGTATTATTCTCTATAGGAAAGAGCATAAAGTGTAAACACCACTTGAAAGTAATACAATTTATATTTGTTCGTTTCATAAAGTAAAATACAGAAATATTAATGTGAAAGAATTATTTTATATTATAAAAACATTTTGGAAGGATGGAATAAAGAAGAATTTAAGATACATTCATACTAATAAATATGTAAAAGTTTGATTTGTAGTTTATAATAAGGAAGGCATACCGCTTTTATATGAACTTAGTAATATAATATAGAGACCTTTCCCTTTTCAAATATTATCAAATATATTGATAATAAATACCCAGTATAACTTAACGCTAGTAATTAATAGAGGTTAAAAAATTCTATGGATATAAATATTATCATTGCTATACTTGGATTTATTTTAATAATTTTAGGAATAGGGTTTCATAAATTTGGTATAAAAGATAAAATAAAGGTTGTAATTGGAATATTAATAATTGTGTTTGCTGTTTATAATGGAAGAGTTGTTATATTTAAAGAAAAAGAATTTAAAGAAGATGTTAGTAATGAAATACAAATAACGCATCTAATTAGTATGGGCTTATCTGAAAGCGAAATTGAAAATCTTGGGAGAAATCCCTTATTGAAACAAGCTTATGAAAAAGGTCAAGAATATGAAAGAGTGGGAAGTTTTAAAAAAGCTATTGAAAGTTATAATGAAATTATTAAATATTCTCTTTCTAGTGATAGAGATAGAGTATCTGCTTACAATTTAATTGGTCTTTGTTATTTTAATTTGTATGAGCTAGAAAAAGCCAAACAAAATTTTAAAAAAGCTGAGGAGAAAATTGAAAATTTAAAAGATAAAAAATATAAATCAAATGGAAAAATGATAACTTTTCATAATATCGGTCGTGTTTATAAAGAATTAGCGCTGTGGAAAGATGCCCAAGAATATTTAGAATGTTCCTTAAAAGAAAGTGTTAAATTAGGTGATGATTTACAAAAAGCAATTACACTTTTAAATATTTCTGAAATATACTTCCAATTAAACAAATATAAAATAGCTATTGAAAAAATGTTTCAAGCTATCCTGGCCTTCCAGGAGGCTTTGAATTTCTATATTCCAAAGAACTTCCCCATAGACTATGCCCTGACCCAGAACAACTTGGGGACTGCCTATGGCACCCTTGCCGAGGTACAGGATAAGGTCGAGAATTGCAATAAAGCTATCCAGGCCTACCAGGAGGCTTTGAATTTCTATATTCCAAAGAACTTCCCCATAGACTATGCCAAGACCCAGAACAACCTGGGGAATACCTATCGCACCCTAGCCGAGGTTGAGGATAGGGTTGGCAACTGCAATAAGGCTATCCTGGCCTACCAAGAGTCCTTGAAGTTTTATACCCTAGAGGATTTCCCTATGAACTATGCCCTGACTCAGAACAATCTGGGGAATGCCTATCGCACCCTAGCCGTAGTTGTGGATAAGCTCGAGAACTGCAATAAGGCTATCCTGGCCTACCAAGAGTCCTTGAAGTTTTATACCCTAGAGGATTTCCCTATGAACTATGCCCTGACTCAGAACAATCTGGGGAATGCCTATCGCACCCTAGCCGAGGTTGAGGATAGGGAAGGCAATTGCAATAAGGCTATCCAGGCCTACCAAGAGTCCTTGAAGTTTCATACCCTAGAGGATTTCCCTATGAACTATGCCCTGACTCAGAACAATCTGGGAACTGCCTATCACACCCTAGCCGTAGTTGTAGATAAGCTCGAGAACTGCAATAAGGCTATCCAGGCCTGCCAGGAGGCCTTGAAAGTAAGAACCCCAGGGGATTTCCCCATGCAGTATGCCATGACCCAGAACAACCTGGGGAATACCTATCGCACCCTAGCCGAGGTTGAGGATAGGGAAGGCAACTGCGATAAGGCTATCCTGGCCTACCAGGAGGCTTTGAAGTTCTATACTAAGGAAGAGTACCCTGAAGCATACAGAATAATCGAAAAAAATATAAAAAATGCATATGAGTTTTAACATAAAAAATTAAGAAGATTTATTAAAAAAAACATAATTAAGATAATAAGCTTTTTTTACAAAGAAAAGCTTATAAGATGTTTTAATTAGAATTAAATTCGATTTATGCACTTATTTCTATATAAAAAGAATTTTTTAACCAAATGATTTTGATTATTTTATTGAACATGTTTTTCATTTTTTCATTTTTAAAGCAATTATTGTATTTTTCACTCTGTACTTTCTATTAAAATGATAAAGTTTACTTTTGTAATACATGGTTAGAATAAGAGTAGGGAGTATACTTTATTGATAAATAAGGGATAATAAGCTATTAAATTGGATTTATAACGCTTACAGGAAGGTTAATTAAATCCTTTAGTTTATAGATATTTCGCATATCTTTGATAATTTGGTTCCAACTGGAAAACGTTAGGGGAGCCAGACCATTCCCAGCCCTTTGGTATTTTACTGAAGGGCTTTTATTATTTTTATTAAATTATTTTTCAGAAAAAGAAGGATTTTTAATAAGTTGTATAGTATATATAAAATAATGACTAAAAAAATATAATAAGAGTAGTTTTCATCTAAGTAGAATATCTGTAATAATATTATACTAAAATAAAAAGCTATATTATCTAAGATTTAGACTAAGAATAACACTCTTTCTCTATCCCAAGAGACACAACAAGTAACATACCCTAACTATACTAACCATCCAACCAGTAATCTTCTATCATTACTTAACCTAATATTAAATATTGTATTCTGTATGAAGGTAACAGGAGAGACTTTTTCTTTCCATCATAAAAGAAAAAGAGCCGAAGAGGCAAGATACCAAAAGTATCCAAACTTTCAGGCCAATGGACTGTTACCGGACAGAACTCTGGAGAGCTTTATACTAAAAAGCACCGACGGGGCAATTCCTAATCTTTAGGAAAACCCATACAGAGTTTACTAAAAAGAACTATCTCCTAATTTCTTAGGAAGAATCTTTCAGGTAAAAGGACAGAGCAAGAATAGCAATATAACTATTTTTACTCTGTCCTTTTTTATTTTTATGATGAACAGTCTATGCAAATACTTAAAAGTTGACAAAGGTAAACTATTCCGAAAGGATAGGGAGCAAGGTTATGAATCTAAGAATTGGTTAAGATGAAATAAATTAAGTGTACTGCTGAGAGGATTAAAAAATAAAAAAGGAAGGAGTGATTGATAGGATAATATAAAAAATATAAATAAAGTATTAATTTCGATTATCATTTAAAATTTGCTGCAGACTAAAGACATATAAGACTTTTCCAATAAAATAATTAAAAGGAGTTATTTAAAATGGATAAAGAAAAAAGAATATGGATAGCATTATTTCTTGCACTTTCCTTAATGTTAATTTTGTCTGGATGTAGTGGTTTACCAACAACAGCGAAGTTAACTATATCTATTGATCCAAACCCGGTACCTTGTTCTAGTGAAGATGGAATATGGCGTTATGCCATGACCATTAGTGAAAGTAACGGTGTAGGGGTTACTCTCACTAGCATAAGATTTGATTCATATGACCAGGAGGAGCAGTTATACTATACACAATTTTTGTATGAAGAGGATATTATCGATTGGTTTGGATCAAATTATATTCCCGCTTTTTCCATTCTCCAAAATAGTAGCATTGGAAGTTCAAGTTCAAGAAAATATGCGATAATAACAATCGAAGGTATAGATGATAGCAGTAACCCAGTTGAAGCAACTCGTAGAGTAGATTATCTACCTAAATAGAATTATATAACGATAATATCTCATATGAGCATAAAAACTAATTTCAATAAATTAAGTTTGCTACAAAAAGGAGGCTTTAAAGATAAGGTAGATCTGAAATATTTAAATTTATTTTTAACTTATAAGGCAATTTGATCATCTTTTTTGTAGTACTTAAGTTATTCCGTTATTTACAAAAATAAAATAATTAAAAGGAGTTATTTAAAAATGAATAAAGAAAAAAGAATATGGATACCATTATTCCTTATACTTACTTTAATGATAATTTTATCTGGATGTAGTGGTTTGCCAAAAACAGCAAAGATAAACATCACCATTGATCCTAATCCTGTACCCTACTCTAGTGAAAATGAGAATTGGCCATTTGATATGGTTCTTGACGAAAGCAATGGAATAGGGGTTACTTTAAGTAGTTTAAGATGGGATGAGTATAACGTGGAGGAGCAATTAATTTATACGGCAATTTGGTATGAAACAAACGAAGAGGCAATTACATCATTGTTTGGGTCAAATTATCTTCCTGCTTTTTCTTCACTTCAAAACGACTTTGGTTATTATATAGGTCCAGGAGCAGGAGATGAATTTGCACAATATATAGTACTAACAATCGAAGGTGTAGATGATAACGATAATCCAGTTGAGGCAACGGGTAGAGTAGATTTACTACCTGAATAGTTTTACACAATTAAATAATGGCAGGGAACGGTTCTTTATTATTTTTAATATCTACCATAGAAGAATTTTTAAATATTTTTAAAGAGTGAAATTTGATTCAAATAAAAGGAGGGATAAAATTTGAAAAGATATAATTTCTTTATTTTATTACTCGTATATGTTCTTCTTTTGATTCTTTTATCAGGTTGTTCCGGAAGTGAATATATTCCAGTGCCACCGCAGGGGCAGATAACTCCTGGTCATATGGCAGTGATTTGGTATGATTGGCCCCAGCCCCCAGGCAGTGGTTTCTATAATTTTGATGTTCTTTTGACTATTGATGTAGATCCTGGTATGCAAAGCCCCTATTTCTGGGCACACCAATTCCATTTCAAGAATGAAGAAGTGGGTTATATAGGATTACAAACCAATGGGGTTATATATGGTGAGTGGGTAGGAAAAATGGCCATATTTTCCATGTGGGATGCCTTAGAAGTAGAACCAGGCCCTGGGGTATCATCTGAATGGTTTACTTGGGAGGGTTATGGTTGGGAGTGTAAGAAAAAATATAATTGGGTAGAAGGACATACGTATTGTCTTAGGGTAGAGGCATGTGGTGTTGATGAGCAAGATAATGAGTGGTGGGGAGCTTGGATTATAGACACATCTACTAGTGAAGAAATGTTTCTTGGAAAAATAAAAGTTCCTGCCTCCTGGCAACGGATGGATGATTATTCCGCAGTTTGGGTAGAGTATTACGGACAAGTGAATGATTGTGATTCTATTACTTACGCAAAAGCCCGCTTTGAGCAGCCTACTGCTGATGATGACAATTTCTCGCCTCAGGAGTTTACTTCTGTAATAGGAACAACCTGTACTAATGCCCAGATCATCCTTTTAGAAAATAATGGAGTAACTTTTGAAACTGGAGGCTCTCTCTAGAAATTTAGAAGATATAAAGATTGAATTTTTTAAAAGGAGTAAATTGAAATGAAACGATTGCTCTTCATCGTTGTAATAATCGCTATATGTGTAAGTATCAATGCCAATGTCTTAGCGAAAGTAAAGTTTGGCAACTGGGACAGGTGGGACGAGGAATTACCTTCCTGGAATAATGAAGGCTGGGATTTAGAAGAACATTGCAGACTTACCTTTGTAGGTTTTCCTTTCATTAGGAGAACACTTATTTGGCTCCCAGTAGAAGAAGGTAAAGTACGTGCAGTATCTGGAACAGAATCGATTGATAATACATTTTTTTTACTAACTCATTTATCTTTCATAAAAGATAAAAAATCCCAGGCATCGATTATTCTTTTCTCTCCAGCAACAGCAGGTAAGAATGTTGAAGGTGTTAAATGCAATAACTCTGTGCTTAATAGTGCAAAATTTGCGATAGTGGCTTTTCCACCAGATAAAAAAGAAATAGTCTTGAGAGTATATGAGAATGAAAATGGATTATTCCGTTTATTAGAAGAATGGGGCGTTGCTTTTCAAAATGAAACAATCATAATTCCCGAAAAAACGGTTAAATTTTCACAGAAATATGAAGAGTTTGTCAGTCAATCTCAACAATTAAATAATCAAAATATTATAGTTTCTTCATCTTCGATTATATTAATAGTTAGAGATAATAAGAAAAAGGAATTTAATCTTGGGGTATCTTTGGAAATTTTAGATGGAAAAAAGATAATAACACCTATTTTCTATTAAAAGTCCATTTGTTTAGCTTTTAAAAAGTTAGGAAATGCCTTATCAGGTTTTGTGATGTGTGCTATGAATATACCCGTCATCTCTAGATGTTATTTTGTTATATTCTTTTATAGTAGTTATGCACATATTATTTCTTCTAACTTATGATATACTTTTTCAGTTTCATCACTCATACAAAAAGTTCGAAAATCGTTCTGTCTGGCCGACCA
>Ga0265595_1001053_pt1 | contig 22514 bp, 29 predicted proteins | sample saktaG_15_FD_190148 | JGI IMG/M metagenome (GOLD analysis project Ga0265595, IMG submission 190148) | Saline water microbial communities from Sakinaw Lake, British Columbia, Canada - sak_2013_06_06_50m | ecosystem: Environmental > Aquatic > Non-marine Saline and Alkaline > Saline ...
TTTTGCTTTTTCAAAATGAACATTTGCACATCATTAACAATCATTCTAAGTATTTGAATAAAAATACTTCCTCTTCCTGTTACAAATGCCACAACCGAACTCATAATAATTCCACCTGCAACCAAACTTGTAATACCAGAAAAAACTCTTTCGCAAAAAAGTGTTAAAGCACAGGCAAAGCACATATATGGCAAAAAAATTTCTCCACCAGATTTGCTTTTATTTATTATGTCAAACGGCATTTTAACTATTGATGTAACGACTTTTATTGGGTTGCCACCCCTCCTAAAAAATGAAATCAGCATAGGAATAATTGCACCGAACATAGTCCATAAAAGTGTTGAGCTTACTAAACTACCCTTTACATTAAGTATATTATTTCCAAGCCAAGTATCCGGATTAAAGCCTTGATTTATAAACACAAGTAAATATGTGTGGAGTAACCATCCAAAAACACCAAAAGCAATTGTCATTGGCAATGCTTTTAATAGACGCTCTGGTATCTTTTTGCCAATGTATTTGAGCAGTTCCAATGTGTTTTTAGGATATTGCACTTGCTTTGTTTGGTCATTATTCATTGTCTATCCCTCCCTTATTTATTCTTATTAGCCCTTTTCGTGTGCCAACCCAAATATTATTGCTCTCATCCTCCCTTATAACTTTAACCTCATCATTTGAAAGACCATTTTTTTTGGTTAATTTAATAATTTTATTTTCAGACATCACAGCAAGTCCATCGTATTCAGAGCCAAACCAAAGTCTATTATTACTGTCCTCAAACAGTGAACGAACTTTCTCTCCTGCAAGCCCATCTTTTTTTGTTATGGTGCCGTTTTTTACCCATTTATCAGATTGAAATACAAATCGTGTGGCTCCACCTTTATTATATAATCCACCACCTGCAATAATGCTTTTATCTTGTCTTTCTATAATTGCATTTATATTTGCGTGTAAAAGTGCGTCATTTGTGGTGAAATATTGCCATTTTTCATTATACAGCACACTTATGCCCCCACGAGGTGCAACATAGGAACCAAACCACATACCATCCGCACTATCTTGCATAATAACATTCACCATATTGTCAAGCAGACCATCTTTTTTGGTATAGGTTTTTATTTTTTCGCCGTCAAAAACTGCCACACCGCCCCAAGTTCCAACCCAAAGCCGTTTATCCTTATCAAGAATTATGGCGTTTACTCTATTGTCGGGCAAACCTTCCTTTACAGTATAGTTTATAGTTTTTTCGCCAATATATGTTAGTCCATCATCGCTACCGAGCCATAGGCCACCATCAACTGCAAGTACTGCACGGATAAATTTATAATCGCCTACATTTTTAGCAGTAAAACTTTTCATATCTATTTCAAAAAGTCCCGACGCTCCACCTGCCCATAAGGTGTCCCCATCAATTGAAATGGTGCATATATCCTTATCTGGCAATAGAACATCAAACCCATCTCTTTTCATATTGCTTGCAAAATTGCTTTTTAAATCAGAAATTACATAATACAAAAGCCCTAAAATAATTAGAATAACTAAAATAATCAGAATAATTTTTACTATTTTTCTATTCATTTTTTTCCCCTTTTAACAGCAAAAATAAAAGTAATAATATCAGTAGCATAACAACAAGCATAAAAAGACACAAAACTGCAACAATTTCTGATGCTCCATAATGTAGATAATTATATATTTTTATAGTGAGTGTTTGATATCCGGGTGGTGTTACAAGTAAAGTTACTCCGAATTCCCCCATAGAAAGTGCAAATACAATTAATATACCAGCTAAACATTCCTTCCAAATAAGCTGTGCCATACACTTAAAAAATCTAAACAAACCCGGGTAATGAAGTGCCATATTTTCAATCAAAGCCTTATCAAGCCTTGAAATGGCAACAGTTAATATTACCGCTTCAACAAATGCAAATCTTGATATTAGTGCAATAGCTGGCATAATCGGGCTCCTATAAACAAAACTTAATAATGGTGTGTTCCACATTTTAATTAAGGATAATCCGGCAATTGGTGAAGAGATAATAAACGGTAATGCTGCCACCCCTAAAAACAATATTCTCGCTTTTGATTTATAAAAGGAATATGTAAAAAGCAGTGCAGGTATAAAACTAAATACAGCCGCAAGTATGCTAATAAAAGCAGAATATGAAATTTCGTTTACTGAATTTGCTAAAACAGCAATAGCACCTTTAACCCTTACAGCTTCATATGTTAAATTAAACAGCGGAACAATGGCAAAAAAGACTAAAATAACAAGTCCAAAAACTGCTGGTGTTTTTATGAATTTTTCTTTTTTAAATGGATTTATACATTTCATTGTACTAAATGAAAAATTACTTCTTGATATATAAAAACCAAACAATGCCATAATAGTGGCACAGAGTAAAAATAATGGGAATCCTGCTAAAAATACAGAATAAATGCTGTTTCCAGCACTAAAACGCGAGTATAATTCTAATACAAAAACATTTATACCGAAAACAGATGGGATTCCATAATCATTTATACTCAGAAGAAAAACAAGTAGCCCGCCAATACAAAGAGCAGGATAAAGAAAAGGGAGATAAATTTTCAAAAAAGCTGTTTTCCCACCTCCATCTATCCTACACATATCAGAAAGTTCAGATGGAATACTTAGTAATGCTATAAGACAAAGACCAGCAGTAATAGGTAAATAAGAGAACGCAATAGTTAGTATCACTGCAAAAATACCATTAAAATTTAAAGCTACTCCTAAAATTTGCTCCAAAAAACTATTCAATTTATCAACAAAAAATATCCAAGATTGAGTATGTATGAAAGGTGGCAGTAAAATAAGCATTAATATTCCAAGTGCAATTTTAACAGCATATTTTTCTAAAAATACCCATACGCAAATTGCAGATAAAAGTCCAAATAATATAGTCAGCACCATTGCACCAAGATTTAAAAGCACGCTTTTAAATAATAGTAACATTCCACTTGTATAATCAATAGTAATATTGCCTTTGAAAGTAGTAGCAATGGAACCCATAAATATATATAATACCGGAGCGATAGTTAATAATATAAGTAGTACCACCGCTAACACTTTTAAGAAGTGTACACCTTTAAATAAATTGAATTTCAAGGCAGACACTCCCCTTTAATAAACAAAAATTTCAGTCATTTCCTTAGTGGCTTTTAGGAGTTTTTTATATGCCTCGTTAAAATCAACTGGCATTATCTTAATTTTTTTCGCCAAAATATCTTTTGATGCTGTAACATTTATATGTACAGGGATATGTATCCAACCGTCATCTACAAGTGCTTGCTCAGTTTCTGCTGAGAGTAAAAATTCCATAAATGCATCTGCTTGCGTAGGATGTGGTGCACCCTTTATATATGCAACGGTGTTAGGAATAACTAATGTTCCCATATCATTTTCGCCTTGGTCTAAAAATATAATATCAAGGTCCTTATTTTGTTTCATTTCAGACAAGGCGTCATCAGTATCCGTCAAGCCCATATATAACTTTTTCTGACTGACATAATCCTTAACCACACTATTGCCTTCAAGAACAGATATGCCTAAATTTTTGAGAGATGTAAAATATTCTTTTGCCTTTATTTCCCCCCAATAGGTGTATAAAGTTGCAACTTGGGTTGAGGTTGTCCCAAATATTGGATAGGCAATCCCTGTTTGCTTTATATATTGGCTATTTGCAAGCTCACTTAAAGTTTTTGGGCAGTTTTCAAGGGAGACTAATGCTTTATTGACAATTAATACTCTTGCTCGTCCACCAAAGCCATACCAGTAGCCGTCCTCATCAACAAATGAACTGGGCAGTCCCTTTGCCGAAGTAATATCGGCTCTTTCAAGAACACCCTTTTCCTTTAAATCCAATATTTTCAAAATCTCTCCGTTCCAAAAAACATCAGCTTGAGGGCAGTCTTTTTCTGCAACTAACCTATTCGCAAGTCCAACACTTTTTGATGCCTCAATATCATAAACGGCTTTAACTTTAATTCCGCTTTTCTGCTCAAAAAGCTTAAATATTTTTTCTGAATAGACTTGGTCAACTGAGGTATAAACAACAACACTTTTTATATTTCCATTGCAACCACAAAAAGATGTCAAAAAAACTAATAAGGTTAAAATAATTAACAAAATTTTTCTTTTAATAATCATAATAGCTGGTCTCCCATTATTTAATTCTATCATAGACCATACAAATGTAAAAATTGTAACACCAAAAATACCACTAAGTACTATTACAGGTTCTGTTGCAAAAATATTTTCACTTCAAAAACATAATATTTAATGATAAGATTATACCACTTAAATTTCAGCAATTTAGCTTTTACAAAATTATATCAAACATTTCCCACATTAGCAATGCTTAACTCGCATATTCTTTTATATTTAACCAATTTTCTTATTTTTGATCACACCTTCCCCCACCCCAAATTTGCAGAAATGTATTCAGTTTTGTAGAGCCTTATGTCGTATCAAATATCAATTTGCTGTCATACTTCAATAAATATAAGCCTTTGAGCAACAAAAATATAGCCACCCTAAAAAGAGCAACTATTTACACACAGCACCTTTTAATCCTTTACCAGCCTTAAATGAAGGTGCTTTAGAAGCTGATATATCAATAGCTGCACCAGTTTGAGGGTTTTTAGATTTTTAACTGTTTAATGAAGTTTTTGCAACAGAGCCTGATACATAAAGGTTAAGCTGGCATATCAACTATAACCGAAGAGGTTATTTTGATAAATCAGCTTTTTGGTATTGCGTAAAATATTGGTGTCAAAGATATAGCTTTGCGGTTTTGCTAATTGAGAGAATTATTTGCAGCAGAACCGTAAATTTAAGGGGTTGAGTTTGGCAGAAGCTAAACTTCTGATTGTTCAATAGAGTTTGTTTTACACATAAATATTCCTCAATTCTTTTTTATTCTAAATCATCTCTCGTAATTTCTCCAAAATTTCAACCATTGCCAAAGTGTCTAATTTACAATATTCAAGAAGAGCTTTTCGCATTTCAAATCTTTCATCTTCTGGTAAATTAATTAAATTGGCGTAAACATTCATAGCTTCACCACCATTGTGAACCAAACTTAAATTATCGTAAGATAAATCTTTATCATTAGGAAACATAGCAGGCAAGCTGTTCTTTATCTATTTCAGTATCAATAAAAGAAATAATTCTTGTTGCTTGCTTCATTTTAGCTTTTTCTAAAAGATTTCTAACAAAACGACCATTCCCAAAATCTTCTTGCTTCTCAACCTTTTCAAAAATAGAATGAGCCTTTTCTAAGGCGTTTTCTTCAATAGTTAATCCCTTATTTTTCACCATTAACTTTAATATTTCTGATAATTCATTAGAACAATAATCAGGGAAGTTAATATTAAAAGCTATTCTGTTAATAAGCTTAGCATAAATTGCAACCTTAATATTTCATCAAATTGTTTGTTAGCATAAGCATTTTCTATTTGCTTTGAAAATTCATTATACTCAACAGTTCCCAAAAAACTATTTATTTTTGAAACTTGGTGTTTCACTAATTCCACCACGGAATTATGATTAATTTCCCCATCTATATAAAACAAATCTGTTTGCGAAATATATTTTTCAAACGGATCTCTGTTTTTTATGATATAGTGTTGAATTTCTTTTTGAAGGTTTTTTTTCATCGTTTTCATCCTTTCATTTTACAACCAATTATAGTATTAAGGGTTCTATGGCTTAGTTCTCAACAATTGAACCACTATTCCTTATAAAAGGTGATTATTCAAGGATATTATTTATTCACTTTTTCTAACTAAATTTTCTAATTGCCGATTTTACTACCTGTTCTTCAAATGATTTGTCACCGAATTTACTCGTGACATTAATAGTTACCCCTCCTATTTTATATTCGCTTTTAACTGTGTTCCTATCGTGCGATGTTGATTTTAATAGTTTACTATTTATAATATAAATCCACCCCTTTCATTCTCTTTTATCTTCCTGAATAATCGCTTAAGTGTATCATATCTTTGCATTAAAAAGACAATCGAATTGCCAAAAAGTTTACCGCTTACTATTTGTTTTTGAAATAACCGTTTCCGTTTTCTCTTGTTATTTTAAAAACACTTGATATTTTGAAATAAACAGTGTATACTAATGATATTATTTCAAGATTGGAGTGTTTAGTTTATGAATCGTGCTGGCACATATAAGACTAATTTGACTGGCGAGCTTAAGTTTAAATCTTTTTGCCCAAATCCTCTTCCACCAAAACCCGACATTCAATATGAAGAAGCGTTAAGCAATCTGCTTGTAAAAGCCAATAGCTCGGTTGCAAAGCTTGATGCTATTTCAAAAAGATTACCAAGCGTACCCTTATTTGTTTCAATGTATGTTAGAAAGGAATCTTTGCTTTCTTCCCAAATCGAGGGAACTCAAGCAACCTTAAACGACATTTTAGATCCGAATATTAAAGAAAATATCAATCAAAATGTTTCTGATGTTATAAACTATATAAAAGCTGCCAATTTTGCAACTGAGAGATTAAATACTTTGCCACTTTGTAATAGGTTACTACTTGAAACCCACAAAGTATTAATGCAAGATGTTCGTGGTAGTGAAAAAAATCCGGGTGAATTTCGCAGAAGCCAAAATTGGATAGGTCCTTCAGGGAGCACGCTAAAAACCGCAAGATATATTCCGCCCTCGACTACGGATATGGATACCGCTATGTCTGACCTTGAAAAGTATATCAACGAGGAAGCTCAAACTGACCCGCTTATTAAAATTGCCCTTATCCATTATCAGTTTGAAACTATCCATCCTTTTTTAGATGGTAACGGACGAATTGGCAGGCTAATGGTTAATCTATTTTTAAAAGAAAATAACATGCTTTCATACCCTACCCTTTATATCTCATATTATTTGAAACGTAATCGTATCGAATATTATGACCGTTTAACCGAGGTCAGAGAAAAAGGCAACTTTGAGCAGTGGATTAAGTTTTTCTTGCTGGGCATTTATGAATCTGCTGAGGATTCGATTGAGTCTATTGATAAGCTAACAGAACTTCACGATAAGAACATTTCTCTTGTAAAAGAAAATGACACAGCCTCAAAGGTTGCATCAAAAGTATTTGACTATTTAGAAAATACGCCTATTATTGATGTCAAAAAAACTGCAACTGCTCTTGATATATCCTATAATACCGCCCAGAGCGTAATCAAAAAGTTTATGCAGCTTGGAATTTTAGAACAAGTCGGTGACAATCAAAGAGGGCGCCACTTTGCTTACGAGGATTATCTTCGTATTCTACGCAAAGACACCTAAAATCTAAGCTCTTGCAAAAAATGATAGTATAGAGCTAATCAAATCTCTATACTATCATTTTTCAATTCCGAATCATCATCAGCATATCGTTTATTAAACTTTTTCCTTCCAATAATAATCGTTCTGTTTGTTGGAATGTCGCCACGTACTAAAGTTCTCTTTAATTCTGCTATATCATCATATGTCAATTCACCAAAAGTAGATACCTCTTTTTGTCTTGCCTCACCTCCACCACAGTTGCTCACAATTCCTTATTTTCAAATTAGTTTTTTATACAATTTACACTTTGCCTTTTGAAAATGCACCGCTACTCAAAAAAATGCACCGCTACCTCTAAAAATGCACCGCTCGCTGAAATTTTTAGAGGTAGCGGTGCACAATATAACGATAGGGTGCAAAAACATTCAAAAAAAGACTTCAAAAAACAAAAAAAATCACCCTTGAAACGCTGTAAAACCGCCCCAATCAAGGGTTTTTCATTGTATCAAAAAGTGAGTTCTTTTATGGCTGCGGGACTAGGATTTGAACCCAGACAAACAGAGTCAGAGTCTGTTGTGCTACCATTACACAATCCCGCAAAATATTAGGCATTAATAATTATACCCTTTTTTCCTTTTAAGTCAATACAAAATCAATTATTTTACTTATTTTACTTATTTATCTTCAATTATTTTACTTATTTATCTCAATTATTTTACTTATTTATCTTTTTATATAGTAAAAAATAGTGTATAATATTATGGATAAGGGGTAATGAAATGAGTATTTATTTAGACAATGCCGCAACTACAAAAGTTTACGAGATAGTTATTAAAAAAAATACTGAAATATTAGAAAATTGCTATGGAAATCCCTCTTCTCTTCATAGTTTAGGGCTTTTAGCTCAAAAGGAAATTGATATTGCAAGAGAGCAAATTGCCTCATCTCTTTGTTGCGAACAAAAAGAGATAATATTCACAAGCGGTGGAACAGAAGCAAATAATATAAGCATTTTAGGTAGTGTTTATGCTCTTAAAAGAAGAGGAAACAGAATTATTACTACTGCAATTGAGCACCCATCGGTTTTAAACACTATGAAATATTTAGAGGAACAAGGCTTTGAGGTTATTTATATAATGCCTACTAATGGTAAGATTGAGCAAAACGATATTTTAAATGCTATTGACAATAAAACTATTTTAGTTAGTGCAATGTTAGTTAATAATGAAACCGGTGAACTTTTACCGATTAAGGGCATAAAACAAGAACTTAAAAAGATTAGTCCCTTCGCTTTGTTTCATTGTGATGCTGTTCAAGCCTATGGAAAGGTAAAAATAAATGTAAATGATTTAGAAGTTGACCTTTTGACAATTAGCGGACATAAAATTCACTGTCCAAAGGGAGTTGGGGCTTTATATATTAGAAATGGTGTTCATATTAAGCCAATTACTTTTGGCGGTGGGCAAGAAAATTCGCTTAGAAACGGAACTGAAAATGTGAGCGGAATTGCTGCCTTTGGGTTAAGTTCAAAAATTAAGTTTGAAAAATTTAATGAGGATATCGAAAAAATATTCAAGTTTTATACTTATTTTATTAATGAACTTAAAAAGGCCTTTCCAAATGCAATAATAAATTCGCAAGATACTGCAATACCTCATATAATTAACTTTTCATTAATAGGCTATCGTTCGGAAATTATTTTGCACTTTTTGGAAAGTCGCGGGATTTTTATTTCAAGTGGTTCAGCTTGCTCTTCAAAAAAGAACAGTGCTTCCCATGTGCTAAAAGCAATGGGACTGCAAAAAAAGATTTATGATAGTGCTTTGCGAGTAAGTTTTAGTGCGTTTAATACTATTGAGGAAATTGATGAGTTTATTGAAACTTTAAATGAAGGGACGAAAACACTAATAAAGAATTAGAAATAAAATTAAGTGTATTTTATACCTCTAAAAATGAAAGGATTATTCTAAATTATGAAAGAAACAATCTTAGTAAAATGTGGCGAAATAGTTTTAAAAGGGCTCAACAGAAGTTCTTTTGAGGCTATTTTAATGAAAAATATAAAAAAAGCCTTAAAAAACTTTGGTAGTTTTAAGGTTAGTGCAATTCAATCTACTATATATGTTGAGCCTTTATTTGAATTGGAAAATTATGATGAAATTGTAAATAGGCTTTCCAAAGTTTTTGGTATTGTTGCAATTTCAAGAGCTTGCCAATGTGAAAAATCAATTGAAAGTATAAAAGCACTACTTCCTACATATCTTAAAGAGGTATTGAAAAATGCAAAAACCTTTAAAGTTTGTGCTAAACGCTCTGATAAAAAATTTCCTTTAACTTCTCCACAAATTGCTAATGAAATTGGAGCTTTTATTTTAGAGAATTTTCCCAATCTAAGCGTGGATATTCACAACCCTGAAATAGTGGTTACAATTGAAATAAGGGATTTATTTGCATTTATTAGAGCCGGAGAAATAAGAGGTGCAGGCGGAATGCCTATTGGTTCAAATGGCAGGGCAACACTTATGCTAAGCGGTGGGATTGATAGCCCTGTTGCAGGATATATGGTGGCAAAACGAGGTATGGAATTGGATGCAGTTCACTTTTTTTCTTATCCTTATACAAGCGAAAGAGCCAAACTTAAAGTAATTGACCTTGCAAAGCAATTGTCCTTTTACACAAATAGAATTAATTTGTTTATAGTTCCCTTTACAAAAATTCAAGAGGAGATACGAAAAAATTGTCCCGATGAACTTTTTACACTTATTATGCGTCGGTTTATGATGAAAATATCTGAAAAAATCGCATTAAATAATCACAGTTTTGCATTAATAACCGGTGAGAGCATTGGACAGGTTGCAAGCCAAACCATTATGTCCTTAGCGGTTACTGACAATGCTGTTAATATCCCAGTTTTTCGCCCTGTGATAGGAATGGATAAGGAAGAAATAATTGCCTATGCAAGAAAAATTGGCACTTATGAAACTTCCATTTTGCCTTATCAGGACTGTTGCACAGTTTTTACTCCTAAGCACCCAAAAACAAAGCCTTCTATTGAAGAGGTTATAACTGCCGAACAAGTTTTGGATATTGAAACTTTAATTGAGGAGGCTTTTTTAGGGACAATGCTTATGATAATACCTGAAAGAAAGAGAAAAAACAAACAATAAAGGTGGTCACTTAGCAACAATTTAACTTTAATTAATAATTGTCAATTGTTAAGGAGGTTTTTTATGAACGCAGAGATTTTAGCCGTTGGAACCGAAATACTTTTAGGAGATATTGTAAACACAAATGCTCAATATCTAAGTAAGGAGCTATCCTCTTTAGGAATTAATGTATTTTTTCACACAGTTGTTGGAGATAATGAAAATAGGCTTGAAACGGCATTAGAACTTGCCTTTTCTCGCTCTGAAATAGTTATTACAACTGGTGGTTTAGGTCCTACCTATGATGATATAACAAAAGAAACAGCTGCTAAACTATTAAACATTCCCTTAGAATTAAATGAACAAGTATTAAATACAATTAAAAACTACTTTTCAAAAGCAGGTAAAGAAATGACTGTTTCAAATAATAAACAGGCCTATTTCCCTCAAGGAGCAACTATTCTTTATAATGAATGTGGCACAGCTCCCGGATTTTTTATTAAGAAAGATAATAATATTTTAATTATGCTTCCCGGGCCTCCAAATGAGATGAAAAGTATGTTCTCATTATCGGCTAAACCATTATTGCAAAAACTTTCTGATGGAATATTAGTATCCTGTGAGGTTCGTTTGTTTGGTATCGGCGAAGCGAGTGCCGAAGAAAAAATTGCTCATCTAACCAAAAGCAAAAATCCTACACTTGCACCTTATGCTAAGCAAGGCGAAGTATTGCTTAGAATAACTGCAAAGGCCAACACAAAGCAACAAGCGATTTTTCTTAATGATTCTATGTTACAAAAGGTTAAAAAAAGTGTTGGAAAATACATTTATGGTGTCAATGTTTCAAGTCTTCAAGAAGTTTTAGTTGATTTATTAAAGGAAAAAAAATTAAAAATTGCTGTTGCCGAATCTTGTACAGCAGGACTATTGGCAAAAAGAATTACTGAAATTAGCGGTGCTTCGCAAGTATTTGAATGTGGTGTTGTGGCTTATGCTAATAGCATTAAGCAAAGCATTTTAAAGGTGAATGCTACAACAATAAAGAAATATGGAGCGGTTTCCCAGCAGGTTGCCATACAAATGGCAAAGGGTGTAAAAGAACTTGCAAATAGTGATATAGGCATTGGCATTACAGGTATTGCAGGACCTAATGGGGGTACTGAAGAAAAACCTGTTGGCTTAGTTTATGTGGCTATCCATTCACAAAACAATACTATATTAGTAAGAAATTTATTGTTAGGGCGAGGAGCAAATGATAGAGAATATATTCGTTTCGTAGCCACTTCAAATGCTTTGGATATGGCTATTAAGGAATTAAAAAATTACAATTGAATAAAATAACTTCAAAAAAAAAACCGCTTCTATAAAGCAGAAGCGGTTTTTAAATTATCTACTAATTAGGGCTTACTCAAAAACTAAAAATTGCTGGTACAGAACGATTATCAGCAATTTTCAGTTCTATAATCTGTATGGTTTTTTATATAATTGCTAAAAAATAATACAGATTATAGTTGCAAGATAAATCTTGCAATATGAGTTCGCCGATAATTACGGCTACAAAACTGCGAAAGCTTAGCTTTTTCGCCGTTTTGAGTGGCAAATTAAATTTGCCACACTCAAAAATCCAACAAGTTGACTTTTTGAGCATGCCCTAATTATTAACATAAGCTAAAAGTGCTATGTGCCTTGCTCTTTTAATTGCTTCTGTTAACTCTCTTTGATGTTGAGCACAGGTTCCAGTAACTCTTCTTGGTAAAATCTTTGCTCTTTCCGATATGAATTTACTAAGTTTTGCTGGTTCCTTATAATTAATGACAGCATTTTTTTCTACACAAAAAGCACAAACTTTTTTCTTTGCTTTTCTATTGCGAAAATCTCTGCCACCTCTTTCGCCTCTATCTCTTTCCATATTGAACCTCCTAATACTTAATTAAAATGGTAACTCGTCATCATCAGTAATTTCTTGAAAATCTCCGCTTGGATTATTTGAGAAGGATGGCTCGTTTTCAGTTCTTGTATAATTACCATCTCCACCGCTATTCTTTTTAGACTCAGCAAACTTAACTTCATCAGCAACCACCTCAGCGGTTGTGCGATTGTTTCCATCCTTATCTTTCCAATTTCTAATTTGCAAAGAGCCACAAACATAAATGCCAGAGCCTTTTCTAAAATATTTTGATACAAATTCGGCTTGATTTCTCCAACAAACGATATAAATAAAATCTGTTTGTTTTTCTTCACCTTGCTTAGCATAGCCTCTATCAACTGCTAATGTAAAATTCGTAACAGATATACCACTTGGTGTAGTCTTCAATTCAGGGTCAGCAGTTAATCTGCCCACTAACATTATCTTATTTAAAGTTAACATCTTTTCACCCTCATTACTACTTTTTATCCTTGCGGACAATGATTGAACGGATTAAACCGTCAGTTATTTTATACACACGGTCAAGTTCGGCTAAAAACTCTGGACCGCTTTTAAAATTTGCTAAAACATAAAACCCCTCGTTAAGGTCATTGATAGGGTATGCTAATCTTCTTTTTCCCCATTCATCAACCTTTTCAAGAGTGCCGTTCTCTGATATGAGAGAAGTAAATTTTTCAATTATCGCTCTTTGTTGTTCCTCAGGTAAGGAAGCATCAACTATAAATATACTCTCATAACTATGAATCACCTTTTCCATTAATACAGCACCTCCTTTTGGACTATGGCCCTTTGCTTTGCAAAGAGCAAGGATACAAAGTATTATACTACAAAAACAATGTATTTGTCAAATATTTTTTGAGAAATCTAAATTTAGATTAAATTGCAATATAAAATGCCCAACTTTCAAAAATATTTTAATGTTAAGCAACCATATATTTTTGTTCTGCCATATTGGCAGAAAGTCCACCTAATATTTTTCTTGGATAATTATTTATCCAATGCTTAATTCTTTTGATTTACAGCCGTGTGATATTTTTTGGATACTAATGAAGTGTCACTCTGTGACATTAAGTATTTTCAATATGAAGTGTTAGCATCGCTAACATGAAGCGAAGTATTCCATATCTTAATATATGCGAAGGACACTTCATAAGCTTTAGCAACTTCATATTCCGTGAAAACGGAATACTTCATTGAAAAAAACAGTCTTATGACTGCTTTTATGGTGCCGGTGATCGGGGTCGAACCGATACGGTATTGCTACCACTGGATTTTGAGTCGTTTGCTATACAAGGCATTATTCAGCATTTGAAGGATTGTGGAGGTAAATGCCGACCATATAAATCCGCTTATTTCAAGGCCTTGAGTATAAAAAACCTCTGAAAAGTCCACTGCGACTGACATTCTCGAAAATATTAACTTTGAGACGATTTTTGGATCTTGGAGGTAAATCGGAGGTATGGACACTCTTTACAATCCTCAAAAAAACATAAACTAATTAATATCATAACAGTTACGCCTGCCATTGACAATATATTTTAGGAGCGATAACTGTAATGGATAAAAAGTATTATATTAAACTTTTTGAAAGCTTTCCCGATGTAGTTGATTTGAAACAGTTCAGAGAAATGCTTGGAGGTATTGCAGACAGCACTGCAAGAAAGTTAATTTTGGAAAATCGAGTCAAGCATTATAACATCCGCAATACTTTTCTAATACCAAAAGATTGGGTTATTGAATATGTACTAAGTAAACATTATGCCAAATATAAACTAAAATTAAAAGCTCGTATTTAATACTACTTATTAAGTAGGGTTGGATGGCAGAGAACTATACCCATTGATAATGGACAAACTCAAAAAACATAGGCAAATAGTGTGTTTGTGGCATTTCTTCTGTCCAAAGAAAATGTTTAAAATACACCAAAAAGAATTAGTGAAAATTAAAGCTTGTATTATCTATCATATTAAGCTAAATTAATTATCCGTTTGCGAAAAAATTGCAAGCGGATTTTTTTATTTCCATAATACATAGCCACTTCATAATTGAGGTGGCTTAATTACTGAAAGGAGGATTGCATTATGAACATCCAAGTTAAAATCGCAAAAACATTTCCACAGACAGAAAATTTGAAAGCTATCGTTAACCTTACGCTTGATGATAGCTTCGCTGTTCACGGGATCAAAATCTTTGACTCGGGAAAAGGGTTGTTTGTTGCTATGCCGAACATCAAAAACGGCGAAAAGCGCAAGGATATTTTCCACCCTATTAACAAAGAGTCCAGAGAAAAACTGGTACAGGCTATTTTAGCTACGTATCAGGAGCAGCAAAAAGAACCTGAACAGATTACCGATGAAGAACAGAAACCCTAACCCAGCACACGCAAAAAATCCTAAACCATCCTAAATCAAAATTAAACAAAAAATGAAAGAGGTAAAAGATTATGAAAACTTTGAAAACAAAAATTACTGCTATGGCAGTCCGTGCAAAAAATGCAATCTCAAACAACAAGGCTGAGGGCTTTGTTGACTCTGGCGTAAAAATTCTTATCGCTGTCGTTATCGGTGCACTTTTACTCGGTGGCTTATATGTTCTTTTCGGAGACACCATCCTGCCAACCTTGACTCAAAAAATCACCGACCTTTTTAACTACGCAGGTTAAGCGTAACACCACACACAAACAATATTAAATTTGGAGGATAAAAATCATGAAAACTTTAAAAAACAAAATGAATTCTATGGCAACCCGTGCAAAAAACGCAATTTCAAACAACAAGGCTGAGGGCTTTGTTGACTCTGGTGTAAAAATTCTTATTGCTGTTGTTATCGGTGCTTTATTACTTGGCGGTTTGTATACCCTTTTCGGCAATATAATACTACCATTTTTAACAACCAAAATTCAAGGCCTATTCAGTTTTGCAGGCTAATTCATAATAACACAAAAGGCGACTACTCAATATTAGTTTAGTCGTCTTTTCTTTTTAATTAATGAAAGAGGTATAAAAATTATGAAAAATTTAAAAACCAAAGTGACTTCTTTAGCTATCCGTGTAAAAAGTGCGATCACAAATAATAAAGCTGAAGGCTTTGTTGATTCAGGAGTAAAAATCCTTATTGCTGTCGTTATAGGTGCTTTATTACTCGGAGGTTTGTATTTCCTTTTCAACAACATCATCATTCCATATTCAATTGGTAGAATTATTGATCTTATTAGATACACAGGTTAAGCGTAACATCTGCCATAAACAATATTAAATTTTGGAGGATAAAAAAATAATGAAAACATTAAAAAGCAAAATAAATTCTATGGCAATCCGTGCAAAAAACGCAATTTCAAACAACAAGGCTGAAGGTTTTGTTGACTCAGGTGTTGAAATTCTTATCGCTGTTGTTATCGGTGCTTTATTACTTGGCGGATTGTATGTGCTCTTTGGCGACACAATTCTGCCGACCTTGACCTCAAAAATTCAAGCACTGTTTAATTACGCAGGCTAATCGGACAAAGTTTAAGCGGAGTGGTGAAATATCCACTCCGCAAATCTTTTTATGGAGGTAATAAATGATTAATGATTTTAGTTTTATAATACCTATTGGTGTATTGCCAATGCCTATTCCAATGCTACCTTTTGAAATTACTTTGCAGCTTTCTTTGTTTTTCGGCTTTGTGCTATTTGCTCTACTACTTGGCTTTCTGCTTGAAAAGCAAATGAGAAAACAGTGGAAACCCCACATGGAATTAAATCTAATCCTGCCAATCATAGCAGCAGCTTTGTTGTTCCTAAGGTTTGGAATTGGAATGCAAAGCATAAAAGGATTAACCTTATTTATGCTCTTGCTTTATGCTTCAAACAGCGACTTGCAGACCCGTGAGGTTTGCGACAATATCCCAATTATGATTGCTATAACAGCCTTAATAGGTATAGGTATTTCAAATATTCCTATGATGGTTTTAGGAGCAATTTGCGTAACTATTCCTGGGCTGCTTATTGCAACATTAAAACCAAACAGCTACGGTGGTGCTGATATTAAAATTATGGCAGCTTGTTCTTTCCTGCTTGGTTTAGAACGAGGACTCATAGCAATTATTGTAGGACTACTCTTGGCTGTAATAATAACAATTACCATCCGAAAGATACAGAAAAAAGACTTAAAAGATACATTTCCGATTGTGCCGTATCTTGCAATCGGGAGTTTTTTAGCATTCCTAATTTAAGGAGGTTTTAACTAAATGAAAAACAGAACAATTATAGGAATTATCTGCGTAATCATCGCCGTAACAGTAATGTTCGGCGTGTCACCCATTGTCAATAAAATGGCTTCGGGAAAAATGCAAGTTGTTCAGGTTACAAAGAAAATCGAGCAAGGTCAGGTAATAACCGCTGAGGATATTACTAAGGTAGAAATCGGTAGTTACGGTGTTAAAGACGGTGTTATCAAGGACGAAAAGCAGATTGTTGGCAAATTTGCTGTAAGTGCTATTGTTCCCAATATCAATATTTATCCCGTAATGCTGTCTGACACTGCCGACTCTGCAAATGATATATTTAAGACACTAAACGGTTCACAGCAAGCGATAAGTGTAACTATTTCGAGCTTTGCGAATGGTTTATCCGGCAAGCTGCAAAATGGCGATATTATCAGTGTTATTACTGTTTCTAATAATGAAAGCATTATTCCTGCTGAACTGACCTATGTCAAAGTAATTACGTCAACCACTTCAAAAGGCACAGACAGCGATAAGCTAACACCTAAAGAAGATGGCACATACGATTTACCTACTACAGTAACACTTCTTGTAAATTCTACGCAGGCGAAGCTATTGGCACTTTACGAACAAAACGCAAAAATACACCTCACTCTTATTTATAGAGGAAGCGCAGAAAATGCCGATAAGTTTATACAGTCTCAAAACAAGGTGTTTGCAAATGGGGTGAAAATAGTTGAGTAAGCTAATAGCTGTTTGGGGTTCTCTCAATTCCGGGAAAACGTCCTTTGCTACTAAACTTGCACAATGCATTTATGAAAAATATAGTGCATCCGTATTGATGCTTTCTACCGATTACGAAACGCCCACATTGCCCGTGCTTTTCCCCAATACAAAGGCAGATGAGCTTTTCTCAATTGGTGTGCCGTTATCCAAAACAGATATAGTGGGGCAAGAAGTTGTAAAGAGCATAGTTACAGTTAAGTGTAAGATGAATTTAGGATTTCTCGGCTACAAGGACAGTGAAAACAAGTTTACCTATCCGAGCTATGATGATAAAAAAGCCAAAGCTTTACTCACAGTTCTAAAAGGTCTTGTTGATTTCGTAATCGTGGATTGCACCTCATCACTTAGTAATATATTATCAGAGACCGCAGTCGAACAGGCAGACACAGTAATCCGCCTTGCTACTCCCGACCTTAAAAGCATCAGCTATTTTTCATCGCAATTGCCTTTGTATGCTGATCCAAAATATAAAATGGAACAGCATATTGTAGTGCTGAACACAACGGAAAAAGAAGTGTTTATGCCTGTTGAAGAAGCAAAAACACATTTTAAGAACATTTCATTTACTCTACCATATTGCAGGACATTAAGAGAACAAATTATTGACGGTGATTTGTTGAAAGCGATTACTGATAAAAGATACATCGGAACGCTAAAAATGATAGCCGAAAAGGTGGTGTAATATGTCACAGACCACCGACTTCTGGACTTTACTCGTGCTCACTCAAGAATATATATCTGAACATTATTCAGCCGCATTAACCGACAAAGAAAAGCTCTCACAATTAAAGTCATATATTGAAAAGTATCTTCGAGATATGGATTACACCGTACAGGGTTATTCTCTTAACGAATTAGTGGATAAAATTTTCTGTGAAATGGCTGAATACTCCATACTAACGCAGTACCTCGGCTCTCCTAATTTAGAGGAAATAAATATAAACTCGTGGAATGATATTGCACTAACCTATCTTGACGGTAGTATTATTAAGGTAAAAGAGCATTTCCATTCTCCCGGGCATGCTGTTGATATTATTAAAAGACTTTTACACCATAGTGGGATGATTATTGACAATGCAACCCCAATTTCACAGGGACATCTGCCCAACAATACCCGTATAACTGCTCTCAAAGAGCCTATTGTTGATGAGCAATGCGGCATATCAACTTCAATCCGTCTTTTACATCCGCAGAGAGTAAACCGCCAAATGCTCATGGAAACTAAATTTGCTACAAAAGAAATGATTGATTTTCTTTGTATGTGTATGCGATATGGCATCTCCACTGTTGTTGCCGGAGCTACCTCAAGCGGAAAAACAACCCTGTTGAATGCATTGCTCCAAAGCATACCCGATAATAAACGCATATTCAGTATTGAAAGTGGCTCACGAGAGTTATCATTGGTGCGTTATATCGACAAAGGCATTATGAATAATGTTGTGCATACACTTTCAAGACCAAGTGATAACCCGGCTTATGATATTACGCAAGAAGACTTGGTAGTGGCTTCACTTAGATTTAATCCTGATATTGTAGCCGTTGGAGAAATGCGCGATGTTGAGTGTTATTCGGCTGTAGAATCATCACTTACAGGACACACAGTCGTATCAACCGTTCACGCAGGTGCAGGCGATGCGGCCCACATGAGAATTGCACTGCTATGTCAAAAGCGTTTTCCTATTGAATTTAATACTTCTCTTATTCAGGCAGGACAGGCGTTTCCGCTTGTCGTCTATACACACAAGCTCGAAAACAATGCAAGAAAAATAATGGATATTTCAGAGTGCGAAATACTTCCCACAGGGGAACGCAGGTACCACACCTTATACCGATTTAATATCACTAAAAACACCATTAAAAACGACGAAACGCAAATTGAAGGTTATTTTAATAAGCCAGAAAATATGTCGGATAATTTAAAACGCAAATTAATGCAGTATGGTGTTCCACAAAATGAGATACAAATCTATTTAAAAAAGGAGGGTAATGAAAAGTGATAATATTCCCTTTAATCGCATCGCTACTGCTTATTGTAGCGGTAATACTTTTACTTGGTTTAACTCCCGAAAGAATAACCGACGATATTATGAAAGTTATATCCCCCAAGCAGACATTAAGAAATAAAGTCAAAATCGCTCAAGGAAAAAAGAAAAGCCGAAAAATCTCGGCAGAATTAAAACACATTAATGATGCATTAATTGCAACAGGCAAAGGGGACGTTTTCGACCGCCGCCGGTGGCGGAAACAGGGAGAAAAAAGGAGTGGCAGAAACAAGGAAAATTGCGAAGCGAACAGCGAGCAAGACGACTATGTTTCAACAGGAAGTAAGTTCGCTACAATTTGTGTGGTGTCGCTTACGCTGTTAATTTGCGGTGGTATGTGTTCGGTGCTGATTGACAACATTTTTCTTGTCCCTATATTCTCTATTACTTTGGCACTGCTACCATTTATCTATGCAAAGACCACTATCAGCTATTACGATAAGCACATTGAGGAAGAAATGGAGACAGCTCTTTCAATCATTACAACATCATATATAAGAAGCGATGACATAGTATCTGCCGTTAAAGAAAACATCACTTATCTAAAGCCCCCTATTACCGAGATTTTCAAATCATTTCTTGGCGAAACAACTGCAATCAGCTCCGATATTAAACACGCACTCCACAAGCTAAAAGATAAAATTGATAATCAGATTTTCAAGGAATGGGTTGATACTCTTATACAGTGCCAATATGACCGAACTTTAAATGACACCTTGCTGCCTGTGGTTACTAAGCTTACAGATGTGCGTATCGTAAATAACGAGCTTAAAACAATGCTGTACGAGCCCCGAAAAGAATACTTTATGATGGTGGCAATGGTTATCGGCAATATTCCGCTTTTGTATATGCTCAATAAATCTTGGTATAGCACTTTAATGGATACAATACCCGGTAAACTTGTTCTTGCCTTATCTGGCGTGGTCATTCTTGTTACAGCTATGATGATGATGAAATATACCAAGCCAATTGAGTATAGGAGGTAGCGACTATGACACAAATTATTGTAGGTATTCTTGTTGGTATTGGCATTTTCTATATTGTTGCCGACCTTTTCAGAATACCGTATATTAAGACAAGTAAAGCAATCAACAATCTTTCAAAAAGGCAAAAGAATAAAACTTCGAGCATTGAGCTTTGGCTAAAAGACCTTGCCATTTGGTTGTCAAAAAGACTAAAGCTTAATGAGTATAAGCATATGCAGTTACTCTCTGATTTACAAACAGCAAATGTTAATATCATACCCGAACTTCATATTGCTAACGCTATTATAAAGTCAGGACTTTGTAGTTTTCTTGCAATTCCTGTTTTTTTTATTTTCCCACTCGTAGTGCCACTTGTGATAGCTTTATCTTTTGCAATGTACTTTAAGGAATCCAAAGGAATACAACAGAAAATCAAAGCACGACGAATGGCGATTGAATTTGAACTGCCCAGACTTGTTTTTACAATTGATAAAACTCTTTCGCACAGTCGTGATGTCCTTGCTATTCTCGATAATTACAGAGAAAACGCTGGAGCAGAAATAAAATACGAACTATCCATTACCGTTGCAGATATGCGTTCGGGTAATTATGAATCAGCCCTTACAAGGCTTGAAAGTCGTGTGGGCAGTGCGATGCTTTCTGATGTAGTGCGTGGGCTTATATCAGTGCTTCGAGGGGACAATACCACAGTTTATTGGGCATCGTTATCGATTAAATTTGCAGATATAGGGCGACAGCAGCTCAAGGGGCAGGCTCAAAAAGTTCCGTCAAGGGTTAAACGACTTTCTATGGCATTACTATTTTGCTTTATGGCGGTATATTTGGTGGTTATAATTATGGAGATTATGACTTCATTGGGGGCGATGTTTGGATGATGAGGATCAAAAGCATATTGAAATCTAAGCGTGGAGATGGATATATTGATGTTGTTGTTGGCGTTTTAGTTTCAATGATGCTAATTGTTTTATCGCTTAATGTCTTCTCGTTTTTGACCGTTAAGCAAGATATGGACTATTTTGCAAAAGAAATGATATATTCAGCCTCTGCGTACGGCAAGACCACAGGGGAAGTTAATAACCGAAATACTGAGCTTGTTGCTGAAACAAGTCTTAACCCAACTATTACTTGGCAAACCACATACTTTAATGCTACTGCCAAAACCGTACAGCTTGGCAATACAATCACCGTAACACTGACTTACAGCACTTATGTAAAAGGATTCGGTGCATTTAAAATACCGATCACGTTAACGGCAAAGCATAGCGGTTTATCGCAAAAATATTGGAAGTAGGTGGTGAAAATTGACTCATATAAAAACCGCAGTCATTGTGCTTATAACAGCAATGATACTATCGCTCGTTTTGTCCTATGCAAGCATTATGACAATAGTGCAAACGACTAAGAGTAATGCCGAACGAGTTTTAAATAGCTTTGTGATTGAGAACGCAACTTATATTTATGGTTCCATCAAAAACGGTAATGACTTTACAAGCTCAATTAGTTCAAGTTATTTTGTGTATAGGTTTTATATAGATCACACATTGGACTATGATGGGAATTACTTTTATAATAGAGATAGTGAAGGTTCATATAGCTTCAAAATGACTACTCCACAAACAACTTTTACCGTAAACAATACCTTAAATTTAACTTGCACCTTCGACCTTTTAATACCAATTGACTTTGCAGGAAAAAGAATCACAGAAATGCGAATACCGATCAAAGTAAAGACAAGCTATAATCTTAAAAATTAGAAAGGATTGATCTCAATGAAATTATCGAAAAAGGCTATTACAATTGGCATAGCAGGAACTCTTGCGGTAGTTGTGCTTGCTACAACAATATTTATAGGAATGCAAAAAAAGCCAGCTATCACAGAGGGTGCCGAAAATCAAAACGCATCTAATGATATGGTAATTCAATTACCCAGTGAAAACCCGACTGAAAGCCGTAGCAAAACAGATACGGACAATTCTTCAAATTCAGACTTAATTGTTAATGTTAACGGCAATCCGCATAATACTAATAATAGTAATAACAATAAAACTCCTGTAAAAGACACAGATAAGCCTATGAATCCTTTTACTCCAATACAACCCAATAATAATGGTGGTGTCAAT
>Ga0265595_1001054_pt1 | contig 22458 bp, 15 predicted proteins | sample saktaG_15_FD_190148 | JGI IMG/M metagenome (GOLD analysis project Ga0265595, IMG submission 190148) | Saline water microbial communities from Sakinaw Lake, British Columbia, Canada - sak_2013_06_06_50m | ecosystem: Environmental > Aquatic > Non-marine Saline and Alkaline > Saline ...
TGTGCTCAAAATCAGAAACTATTACTTCGTTTCCCTCCAATAATGCACCCTTTAAAGCAATATTTATAGCCATTGTAGCATTTAATGTAAAAATAACTCTTTCAGGGGGCAGATTAAATAACTGCCCCACAATTTCTCTACAATTATAAACTTCATTAGCTGCATACAAGGATAAAAAATGTCCGCTTCTACCGGGATTAGCTCCAAAAACATTTATTGCTCTTGTCATTGCCTTTGCAACCTCTTTTGGTTTTGGAAAACTTGAAGCGCAATTATCAAGATATATCATACTTATTCCCTTTCCAAAATTCATTTTATTTCTTTATATTTATTCTAAAGTTTCTATTTCGTCTATTTCATTAACAGCGATTCCAATGTTTCTTAAATAATTAATTGCATTGGTAACATCTTTTTCTCGGACAGAAATACAATAGCCACAGCCACAGCCACCTTTAGGAGGCCTTTTTATTGTTGTTTTTATACCTTTGTTTTTTAAAAAATCTCTTCCCTTTATCGCATAGGTTACTGATGAACATAATATTAATTTATCCTTCATAAAAATGGCATCTCCTTTCTTAGAGGTTAGAAATTGGAAGTTGGAAGTTAGGAAATCTTTCTTCTTGCCTCTATTTATATTTTATGCAACCAATTTAAATATGCTTTTTTATTAAAATTTTTTTAAACAAAAAAAAATCCTGAGAAAAATAATTTCTCAAGAAAGATACATCTATTTAGTGTTTTACTTATTTTTTATAAAGTGCAACATATTTTGAAAAAGAACTTTTATCCGATTGAACTAAAATACCACTATTATTAAATTCTTTAATAAGAATACAATGATACACATCCTTTTCATCTATATAACATAAGTGTGCGTTTTCTTCTATAAAATATCGTTCAACACGTAGGTCAGTTATAAAATTTTCATATTCAATATCAGATAACTCAATTGTTTTTTCAATAACAAATTTTTTTTTGCTTTCAAATGAAAGAGGGAAATTTAAATCTTCTATTATTCGAGGTTGTTTTACAAAAAAAGCTGTATCTTTAATACTTTTTACCATAAAAATATTCTTTCCTTTCGCTTAATAAAAATATCATTGCATCAAAAAAACCCAAACGATAATATTGCTCATTTTCGGCACTCAACCTAAGATTATTATGAAATTCATATTCGAAAAGTAATTTCTTTTGCTTATCATTTAATGCAGCTTCAAGTTTTGAGTATGAATTTTCTGCATTGTCATTTAAATACGCATCCTCTTGAGACAACTCAATAGATATTTGACCTTTGCGATTATTTAGAAAACTTTCAATTTTTATTTTTAACTTTTTGTCCATAATAAACACCTCCATTCTTTTAAAACATCTTTTTTGTTTTAACCAATTATGTCAATGATTATTATGTCCAAAAAATGGGGAAACATCTTTTTGCTTTAAAGTTGAATAATGAACACATATTTGATATATTATATATCTACTTGCAACATTATACTATAAAATAGATATAAAATAAAGAAAAAATTATCAAATTGGAGGTTTTTATGAAAAAAATACGCAGCTATTCTATTCGTATTGAAAATTATTTATTGCAAAAACTCCATTTTGTGGCCGATTATGATGGTCGTTCTGTAAATAGCGAAATATTATTTTTTATTAGAAAGAGCATTGCAGAGTTTGAAAAAGAAAATGGAAAAATCGGGGAAGAATTTTTAGTAAATTGTAGACAATATAATGATAAAAAAACCGATAAAGTTTTAGTTAAAAAATAATAATAAAAAGCATTGTTTTAAAGGGGCTGTAACAAAATACAGCCCCTTTGTATCCTAATTGTTTTTCATTTTGTTTTTAATGAAAACACTTTGCTTAATGAAATCACTCACTAAGCTCGTTTAATGAAAAAAATTAATTTTTTGTTATCTGAAATTTCATTCTTTAAACCCAAAAGTATTCATTACCTTATCCAAAAAGCCTTTTTTCTTTTCATAGTTTTTAACACTACCAATTGCATCAAATTCTTTTAAAAGCTCCTTTTGCTTATTGGATAAATGCTTTGGCACCTCAACCGATACTCTATAATACTGGTCGCCTCTGCCTCTGCCGTTAAGAAATGGCACTCCTTTTCCTTTTAACTTGAACACTGTATTTGTTTGAGTTCCCTCGGGAATATGAAGTTTTTCGGGGGTTTTGTCTATTGTTGGAACATTAATTTCACAGCCTATTGCCGATTGGGCAAAAGTAATTGGAATATTGCAATAAATATCAGTTGATTTTCTTTCAAATATATTGTGAGGACGAACACTTATTGTTAAATATAAGTCGCCTGTAGAACCTCCCCTAATTCCAAAACCACCTTGACCTGAAAGGTTTAGAGTTTGACCATTGTCAATACCTGCGGGAATAGTTACATCTAAGTTGCGTTGCTTAACTGTTCGTCCACCACCACGACAAGTTGGGCAAGGGTTTTTAATAACCTTACCAGTTGCATTACAATTAGAGCAAGGAGCAACACTTGAAAAGGCACCAAAAGGGGTATTTTGTTGGCGTTTAACTTGTCCGGCACCACGACAGACAGAACAAGTTTCGGCAGATGTTCCTTTTGCGGCACCTGAACCTTTACATTCGGAACAACTTTCTTTTCTTGAATATTTGATTTGTTTTTTTACTCCAAATACTGCCTCATCAAAATTAATTAAAATTGAGGTGCGAAGGTCATCTCCTCTAACGGGGGCATTTGCTCTACGGGAAGAATTGCCACCGCCACCAAAAATTCCACTGAATAAATCACCAAACATATCTCCGAAGTCAACTTCAGTAGCATTACCAAAGCCGCCGAAACCACCATAACCACCTTGACCACCTTGACCTGCTCCATAAGACGGATCAACTCCAGCATGCCCAAATTGGTCATACTTTTGTTTTTTAGCAGGGTCAGAAAGCACTTCATATGCCTCATTTGCTTGCTTAAATTTACTTTCGGATTCTTTGCTATGATTATTTAGGTCGGGGTGGTGAAGTTTAGCCATTTTCCTATATGCTTTTTTTATTTCATCTTCTGAAGCATTTTTGCTAACTCCAAGCACCTCGTAAAAGTCTCTTTTTTCTGCCATTAATATTCTCCTAAACCAAATATAGTTAAAAATTAAGAGTTAAGAGTGAAAAATGTTCATTCTATATTTTCTTTATCCCTTATCCTTTACTTTTCTTCTGTCTCGTTAAAATCTGCATTAACTGTGCCATCTTCATTTACAGAGGCACCGTCATCAGTTGGATGGTTACCCTCTGGGTTTTGTTGTTGATAAATTTTAGGAGCTAACTCATAAAATTTCTTAGAAAGTTCTTCGCCCGAAGTTTTTATTGCTTCAATATCTGTTCCTTTAAGTGCTTCTTTTACCTTGTCAATCTCTGTTTGAATTGTAGCCTTTTCATCTTCAGTAATTTTATCGCCTACATCTAATAAAGCTTTTTCACATTGATAAACAAGCTGTTCAGAGTGATTTTTAGTATCAATTTCTTCACGAAGTTTTTTATCCTCAGCGGCAAATTTTTCAGCATCCTTAACTGCTTGTTCAACCTCTTCCTTAGACATATTAGTTGAAGCAGTAATTGTAACCTTTTGTTCTTTACCTGTTCCTAAATCCTTAGCGGAAACATTAACAATTCCGTTAGCATCTATATCAAAGGTAACCTCAATTTGAGGAACGCCCCTTGGTGCTGGTGGAATACCGTCAAGATGAAATCGACCAATTGATTTGTTACCAGAAGCCATTTCTCTTTCGCCTTGTAAAACATTAATTTCAACTGAAGGTTGGCTATCAGCCGCTGTTGAAAATGTCATACTCTTTTTAACAGGTATAGTGGTATTTCTTTCAATAATTTTAGTAGAAACTCCGCCTAAGGTTTCAACACCTAAGGATAAAGGAGTAATATCAAGTAGAACTATTCCCTTAACATCGCCGACTAAAACTCCGCCTTGAATAGCGGCACCAACAGCAACACATTCATCAGGGTTAATTCCCTTGTGTGCTTCTTTGCCAATATAATTTTTAACAGCATCGGCAACGGCTGGAATTCGAGTAGAGCCACCAACCAACAAAACCTTATCAATTTTATCAGGAGAAAGACCTGAATCTTTAATTGCTTGTCTTGTAGGTCCCATTGTTTTTTCAACTAAATCTGCTGTTAGTTCGTTAAATTTTGCTCTTGTAAGTGTTAAATCAAGATGCAAAGGACCATTAGCATCTGCTGTAATAAATGGTAAATTAATAGATGAAATAGTTAAGCCGGAAAGGTCAATTTTAGCCTTTTCAGCAGCTTCTTTTAATCTTTGAAGAGCCATTTTATCTTTTGTTAAATCAATGCCATTTGATTTTTTAAATTCTTCTGCCATCCAAGTAATAACCCTTTGGTCAAAGTCATCTCCACCTAAACGGTTGTTTCCACTTGTAGCCAAAACCTCAAAAACTCCATCGCCAATATCGAGTATAGAAACATCAAAGGTTCCACCGCCTAAGTCATAAACCATAATTTTTTGTTCGTGTTCTTTGTCCATACCATAAGCAAATGCCGCCGCAGTAGGCTCGTTAATAATTCTTTTTACATCAAGACCTGCAATTTTTCCGGCATCCTTAGTTGCTTGCCTTTGAGCATCGGAAAAGTAAGCAGGAACAGTAATAACTGCTTCTGTAACAGGCTCGCCTAAATAGTTTTGGGCATCCTCTTTTAACTTTGTTAAAATCATAGCTGATATTTCCTGTGGGGTAAATTGCTTATTATCAATTTTTATTGTTCTTCCTGTTCCCATATCTCTTTTAATTGAACTAATAGTTCTGTCCGGATTAGTAATTGCTTGTCTTTTTGCAACTTGACCTACCATTCTTTCGCCAGTTTTAGAAAAAGCAACAACAGAAGGAGTAGTTCTTGCACCTTCAGCATTTGCTATAACAACAGGTTCTCCACCCTCCATAACGGATACGCAGGAATTTGTTGTGCCTAAGTCAATACCAATAATTTTTCCCATAATAATTTCCTCCTAAATAATATATGTTTTTTTTTTATATAAACCATTCTAACCTCTAACTTCTAACTTCTAACTTCTAATTCGCTACTTTAACCATAGCATATCTTATTACTTTATCTTTTGCTTTGTAGCCCTTTTGCATTGTTTCTATTATAACCCCTTCGCCTAAATTTTCATCTTCAATATGCATAACTGCATTGTGTAGATTAGGGTCAAATTCTATGCTCGTATCTATTTCTTGCACTCCTAAGGTATCTAAACTGTATTCCATTTGTTTTAGCACCATATCTAAGCCCTTTTTAAGTGTTTCGTAATCTCCGTTTGTATTAATTGCTCTTTCTAAACTATCAAGAATAGGTAAAATTTCTTTTACACAATCGCTTACACAATCATTATATAATGCTTCTTTTTCTTTTAGGCTTCTTTTTTTGTAATTATCAAATTCAGCAAAAAGTCGCAAATATTTATCTTTCTGTGCTTCTAATTCATTTGTTAAATCAATTATTTTTATATCTAATTCCTCTGGTATTGTTTTTATTTCATTTTGCACAGTTTCTTGTGCTTTTTCATCTTTTTTCTTCTTCATATAATATTTCCTCCATTACTTGTCATCAAAATAAGTATTGCTTAATAGTTTTGAAACGGATTTTGTAAAATAATTTATTTTTGCCAATACTTTTGCATAGTCAATTCTTGTAGGACCATAAACACACATATAACCTTTGATATTACCCATATTAAAACCAGAAGAAATTAAACTAATATCCCTAATTTCCTTATTTGTTTTTTCTGAAAAAACATCAACACAAATGCCGCCATTAGGATTTTCTCGTGCAACTTTCGCAAGTTCATCTTGCTTATTTAAAAAATTGATAAAAACCTTTGCTTTCTCAGCATCTGAAAAGCCGGGATAGGTTAGTATTAATGCTTCGCCACCAACAAATGCCTCATAACCTTTTAATTCTTCAATAAGGCTTGCAACTGTAGAAAGAACACTTTTTAAGTCAGGGCAAAACTTTGAAACTTGGTCTTGCAGTATTTCAGTTTTAACTTCTCCAATATCGTGAGGGTCAATTCCTGACAAAACTGTATTCAAAATGCGAGAAAGAATTGAGGCACTATCACTTGACGCATCATTTTGAGTTACACATAGTTTTGTTCTAACAGAACCATTTGCACTAATTGCAATAATTACCATAAGTCTTTTTCCGGCGACTACTGCCTCAAACATTTTAACAACTCCACCGGAAACAGGAGTAACAGTAACAGCTGCACAGCCGGAAATTTCAGAGGCTTTATTAGCAAATAACTTTGCAAGAGAAGAAAAATCGCTATTAATATTGCTTAAAAAACTGTCAATAGAGCGTTTTTCTTTATTGGTAAGTTTGTGAAATTGCATTATTCTTTCAACATATTCACGATAGCCAATAACGGATGGAATTCGTCCTGCCGAGGTATGAGGCTGATATAAATAACCCATTTCCTCAAGAGCCATCATTTCATTTCTAATGGTAGCTGAGGAAAGTTCTTTACTTAAACTTTCGGCTACAGATTTAGAACCAACAGGCTCACCATTGTTAATAAAATTATTAACGACAATACCCAATATTTCCTTTTTTCTTTCCCCCAACTCCACAATTTCACCCCTTTTACAATGAACAGTGAACAACATATTATTTAAGACTCCTTTGTCAAAGGAGGTGTCGCCAAAAGCGACGGAGGATTATAGCCATTTTTTTTAAAATTGTAAAGCAAACTTCGTTTGCCTTGCTGAGAGTTGCTGAGTATCGCTGAGAATAGTTGAGTGTCGTTTATTTTAAATTCTTAGCAATCCTTATCTATACTCAACAATTCTGAATTATTCTTTCTCTTAGTTAGCACTCTAACTATGAGAGTGCTAATATAAATTTACCACTCATTAATTAAAATGTCAAGACATTTTTTATAAATTTTACTCTATATACAAAAAGTGCTATTAAAATAGTGGGCTTTTAAGCATTTTAACAAGAATATTTTTATTATCTGTGAATATTAAAAATCTAACTATTGTAATAAAAAATAAAAAATATTAAACTGCTTAAAAAAGTGGTGATTGACAGAATAGTTTTCAATATGTTATTATTAATGTAAATTTTTAGATGTTAAATTAACATAAATAATGGGGTTGTCAAACCTCCGTCCCCTTGGCATGATGTTTATTTTTATATTTAATTTGTAAAAAGTATATCTCGTTGCACAAAGTAAATTTTTTAGTTTTTCTTTTATTAAATCATGACAGCAACGGAATAACGGAATAAAATTACTACGCCTTATTAATGGAAGCAAATTTTAAGTTAATTCGTGATAAAGTTTTGATTGACGGACATTTTGACGGACAAAATATATTTACAAAACCTTTTGAAATTCTCGTAAAACAAGGTGTTGTTAGGTTATATGAGTTATCTTTAATTAAATTAGTTGGACAAATGACGGACAAATTAAGTTTTTAATTTCTTTAATGAAAAAAGCAAAAACCCTACAAGCCTTGTGGCTGTAAGGTTTAAATGTGGTTGCGGAGACAGGATTTGAACCTGTGACCTTTGGGTTATGAGGGCGTTTTAGACCTTTACTGACCTTTAATAATTGCTTGTAATCGCTGGTGCTATGCGGTTATTAAAAGTTTGTATTATTATGATTTAAAGCAATTTAATGCTATTTATTATACTGATAAACATCAAATAAACATCAGCTTGGAGGTTTTGAGAAAGAACTTTTATAGTAACCCTTGAAAATTAGTCAGAAGTAAAATTTCAACCATGCATTTGTTATCAACAATACATATTGTTTATATCAAAAAGAAGTATAAATTTTCAAAGAGGTACAAACTCAAAAAGGGGAGAGCACACACAAAATTACCAAGTGGAGATTTTTTTGAAAATAGAATGAATAATAATATCATAGCAATTGCCTTTGAAAAAATATTATTTACTTTAATTTGTATTTAAATAATTAATACTTGATTATTATGTTTATTTTGAATATAATATTAAATGTAAAGGAGGCATATGTAATGCTTAATTATAAAAAAATAATACAAATAGCTAAATCTGCTTCAAAACAGGAAAAGGAGATAGGTTTTAAATTGGGTGCTCCTTGGGTTTACTGCGATAATAATTGCGAACATATAATCTATGAGTATAAAAACGGAGCAAAAGAAATTCGTGATATGAGTGGAAACAGTATTGAAATAATTCCTCCAAAAGGTATTTAGTTATGGTTACTTTTACGATTATTGCAGGAGTAAACGGAAGTGGGAAAACCACAATTTCAAACAAATTAAAAAGCTCCATAGATTTAGGGTTTACTATTAATGCAGATTTTATTGCTAAAGAAATTGGAAACGAAAAAGATACCAAAGTTCAAATAGAAGCAGGTAAAAAGGCATTTAAACTTATTGAAGAATGTATAGAAAGAAAAACAGATTTTAATTTTGAATCTACATTTTCAGGTTTAGGTATATTTGAAATAATTAAGAAAGCAAAAAGAATAGGCTTCAAAATATCTATAATATATATTGCAATTGACAAAGAATTATCAAAAGAAAGAATTAAGAATAGAGTAATAAAGGGTGGACACGAAATTCAAAATGATATTATTGAAAGAAGATATCCAAAATCAATAAACAATTTTAATAGATATTTTAAATTGTTTGATGATATTTTGTTTTTTGAAAATAATAAATCTGAGCATAATTTGCTTTTATCAATTAAAGACAAAAAACTTGAATTCATTTCAACCAATACTCCAAAATGGATAATTGATAAGTTCGATATTTTTAAATATTATTGATAATTAATAGTATAAGAAACACAAGAAAGCGGCATCGCTACTCAGGAATGAGAGGATGCCGCTATTGTTTTAAATTTTTTAAAACAATATAAAAGACAATTAGATAATATTTAAAAAATGACAACACATAAAAAACGAGCAAACCGCTTAATTACAATAGTTTGCTCGTTTTTACTGTCAAAGTCGGGAGCCTTGAGTTTATTATTTTCTGATATAATTAATTTGAGAAAACAGATACACTACAGAAAAGAATTATGTACCATAATACAGTTGAATACAATCAATATCAGGATTATAATAACCGGTTCCTCTGGTAAGCTTAATTTCGTTATTTCCGGCAGTTAGATAAACAGTAGCGGTTTCATCAGCCACAGTTGACCATGACCCACTGTTAGGCAGTGAAACATACTGCCAGTTACTTCCGTTGGTTGTTATGTCTGTTCCCCAGTCATATGGACACAAGTAGAATATTTTTAATTGATAATTACCGGTTGTTGCAACATAAACATCAGTAAAGTTTACATAATTGCTTGTTCCATTTCCTAAATATCCAACTTTTTTACCGCCTGAGCAGTTGGCTTCATTGGCCATAGCTGCGGTCCCACCAAGAGAAGCATTTTCCGCTTCATAAATTGTTGAATCCACTGGAAAAACTTCAATTTTATCAATATCCGAACAATAATAATCTGTTGGACGAGAAAAATTAATTGTATTATATCCTCTTTCCAATGTTATAACAGCAGTTACCGATGAAACTGTAGTCCATGAGCCGGAGCTTGGCAGTGAAATTGTTCGGGCAGAGCCATTGTTCACTGACACATCTGCACTCCAATTATAAGGGGCAGAATAAAATATTTTCATTTGATAGTAACCGGATGTGCTGGCAAAAACCTTATCAAAAGTTATGGAGTTAGAAGAGCCCTGGGCAATGTACCCAACATTTGCAGTGCCAGAGCAATTTTCACTTGATTGGATTTGTGCACTTCCTTCAAGATATGCATTTTCTGCTTCGCTAACTTCCGGCACAATATCAAATTTGTCTACTTCCGGAGCATAATAACCAGTCCCGCGATCGAAATTTAAAACATTTAAACCGCTATTTAATGTGATTTCAAAGTTTGCACTGCCCAGATTATTTGATTCTCCTGTTGCAGGAAGAGTAAGTGCAGTCCAGTTAGAACCATTTATAGTTAAATCAATAGCAGTGGCACTATTACTAATGTAGTAAATTGTCATCACATATTTGCTTGTAGTATCGCCGACAATATTGTTTAACTTCAAGTAATTCGCAGTGCCGTTACCTATGTCAATAACACTTTCTCCTCCTGAACACTCTTCGTTTGAATCTACTGAAGCAGTACCGCCCAATTCCGCATCCTCAGCTTCAAAGGAAATAATTTTATTATCCATTACTATTGGAATAATTTTTAAATAATCAATTTTTGGAATATCGACTGCATCTTCATCCGGATTAACATTTGATAGCTTTATCGTGTTACTCCCTGCATTTAGAGGTTTAATGACCGCAATATCCTCAAAAATGTCATAGCCGGCTGTAAAAGGAAAGAACTGCATTTCCCTGGTATGTGTCCCGTTTATCTCAATCTTTGCATTTCCAATTGGCAGATATGAAGAATAACCGAAATCAATTTTGTATAAACCATCAGATGGAACATCACTTACATTAAATTGCAATGTGTTGGATGATCCGTCACCTAAACCGGAAACAACATAATCATTGGAAGCATAGGTATTTGCCTCATTTGCAGCCGTGCCGCTTTTTGTATTACCTTCATCTTCTGCTTCAACAGTGATAATACCGGTTGTGCTTTCATTATAAGTAACTTCAATGTTATTTAAATTAATCACTCCGCTATAATCGTCATAAACATTTGATTTGTAAGTTAATAAATTAATACCCTTCTGGAGATAAATGGTTTCGGATTTTGTATTCCAAGTAGTCCAGTTAGTTGATGGACTAAATACACAATCCTTTACTTTAACCTTATCAACATATAGTTCCATTGTTCTGTTGCCGCTATAACTTTCATAAGTACCTGCTGAATATGAAGTATCAACATCATAATAACCGGCCTTATCAACAACTACAGCAAATTGAGCTGAAGCAGTGCTTGCACCAAGGAATCCCAAATATCCGGTACCGGTATAGCCCGAGTTAGTCCAATCAATTGTAGCTGCTCCGGTTGTTTGGGTATCTTCGGCTTCATATCTTTGTGTAGGAGTAGTATCGGGGGCATAGGTAACATCAATACAATCAAGGTCTACCGTATTATTTGCCCAGCCACCTGTTGAATTATATGCCATAAATTCTAAGGTGTTGCTACCCGAACTTAAAGTAAGATATACGGTTGAAATTCCAATTTCGTCCCATTTTCTAGTGCACTTATAATTTATTTTTTCCCAAGTTCCTCCGTTAAGCCTCATCCATTGATCAGACCAGTCTGTATAACCGGTAAAATAGTACACATCAACCTTATGCCGACCGGCGGTAGATGCAGTTATATCAAAGGTAAGTTTGCTAGTGGTTGCAGAAATATCAGTTGCCTTTTGATTGTCAGAACAAATGTGACCGTCATATGGATTGGGCGTGAAGGTGTAGATATCTGCATCAACCATTGTAGAATCTTCGGCCTCATATCTTGTTCTGGTTACTGCAGAACCATAATCTGTGCCAACAGGTGTAATAATCATTTGATACGCATCACGAGCATTAGTGTTTGATATTGTTACATTAATTTGATTATTTGTAACTGCATAGTCATCTTCTAAAACAAATTCAGGCTCATATAAGGGACCTAAATTACCGGTATAATGAGCCCTTAATATTCTTACATGTACAGTAGAATCGAAAAAGTTTCTTGAATCAAAGTTTGTTACATTAATGGTAGTGTTTCCTGTATTGCCGCCGAAAATTACTTGCACTTTTTTGGTGTTATTGTCAACAGAGGCACAACCTTCTAAGCCGGCCGCATATTGTGAAGGAGGAGTAGTATAGAGAATTTTGCCGGTCATATCTGCATACCATTTATATAACCACCAAGCTCCATTCGGTGTATTTGGTCCTGCTAATCTGTCTCCGCACAAATCGTATAAATCATAACTGTCATTCATTGGTGTAAATGATCCTAATTGTGCACCCCAAACTTGATCTCTTTCAAGTCTTGAAATAAAGCCAACCAATGACCCGGGTTGCCCCATATCCTTTTCGCTTCCGTATTCATTAATAAATACAGGAATATCCGATAAACTTAAATTTGAAACACGGGTTCTAAAATCTGCTATATCCGCATGAAACCAATCAAAAAAAGTAGTGTCTCTAACCTGATGCCATATAAAAATATCCGGAACACAACTATTATCTATGCAATAAGAAAGAAAACTTGTAAATGTTGGACCGTCATAATATGCCCACGCAGGTCCTGCAATGGGTGTTGTTGAATCAAGAGCACGAATCCTGTCATACATTCTATGCCAGCCTTCATTCCAACTTACACCTGTTTCATCTGGATCCCAAGTCCAATCTGCCTCATTCCATGGCACATAAATCATTTTGTCCTTATAACCGGAATCCAAAACCATATTTACCTGTTCATCAATTAAATCATACCAATCGTCCCAGTTTGTCCAATTGTAAGGCCAGCCGCCAAGTGCATTACATAAAATAAATTGAAACTTTTGAACACCATTTTGAGCCATTGAATCAAGTATTCCCTGGCTCATACTTTTACTGCCGAATTCCGTTGCCTCCAATTTCAATGGGGAATAAGCAATATTGCTTGGGGAGCCCTCCCCAACTGTACCATAAAGCATACCGGAGGTACAATAGCTTACATCGCGGATTTCATTGTTAAGGTCAACTGTAAGTGTGGCATCTGTTGCTAAAACAGAAAATTGCATTGTGGAAATAATGACAGAAAGTACAATAACAAAAGAAAAGAACTTAACAATTAGTTTGGGTTTTTTTAACATAAATTAACACTCCTTTTTTTTAAAATATTTATATAAAATATCTGTTGAGGGATTACAGACATTAATTTATACAACTTTAGTAAAAAAATGTAATAAGAAGCATTAGAATTATAAACACATTTTACAAATAAAATAAGTAATGTTAGAAAAATATGGAGGTATGAACAAATAAAGTGTATATGAAAAATAAATAAAAGTCTATATCTATTTGTTTACATTTGTTTTGAATTCTTTTCCTTTTTTAAAATTTTTAATAAAACATAAAAAAATGTGTTATAATTATGATATAATAAATTTATACACAGATAAAAAATTTTAATATAAAAAACCAAAATAAGGATACAGTTAAGAATTGGGGAAATGGAGAAATGAACCGTAAAAAAAAAGATCGTACTATTTTCATTAAAAGTGTATTAATCCTAATAGTTATTTTTTTGCCAATTATTTTTGGCTTGCTTGCGTTTTTGAAAGTCGGATTTAACATTATTTCAACTGACATAAAAAAATCTCTTAATCAGAGAGTTGAATTTTGCTCTTCAAAATTGACTTACGACTTAGAAAATATCAAAATTCAGATAAATCAAATGCTGATAAATTCAGATTTTTTAATGCTAAATCTTTATTTAAAAAATAATAATGAGGTTGAAAAAATTAATTTATATAATAAAGTAGCAGAAAAGATGCAAATGATTAAAGCTGTTAATAACGAATTGATAAATAAAATTGGAATTTATTATAAAGAAAACAATTTACTTATATCAACAGAAACAGAATCTCCTAACAAAACAAATAATAACCAGATATACAGTATAATTAATACTGCCAGTCAGCATCTTGTAACATTTACTTATGTTCAGGAAACAGATAGCTTTTATTTTTTTTCTTATGATACTAATATACCAACTCAGGATGTTAATTATCTTACGATGATTGGATTTGTTCAAATAACAAGAGATAACCTTGAAACTTATATTAAAAAAATTTGTCTATTACAAAGTGGAGAAGATATTTTATTATTGTCAAATGATAATAAATGGTCATTGGGGAATACCAACATCATTAATAATGAAAACCTCCAATTAATAAAATCAAATAATTTAATAAATATTAAGGATTATTTTATACAATTGTCATCAATGGATATTATTAATGGCAAATTTCTCTTGTATACTTCAACCAAAAATGTTATGCAAAATCTTAATAGATATTTATTGTTGGGATATTTATTAATTACTATTGTAATCGGCGGCGTAATGATTTATATTATTCTGTTGAGAAAAACAATTAATCAGCCTATAAAACATTTGATTAAGGCTTTTAATGTAATTGATGTTGATAATTTGAATGAAAAATTTGAAAATATTGAGCAAAAAGAATTTTCAGAATTATATAATGGTTATAATAAAATGCTTGATCGATTAAGATTGAGTATTAGAGAATTATATGAACAAAAAATAATAACTCAAAAGGCAGAGCTTATGTATTTGCAATCACAAATTAACCCTCATTTTTTATATAATAGTTTATATACAATAAGTAGAATGGCAAAAAGTGTCAATAATAAGCTTGTATATGATTTTTCAATGAAACTTAGTAATTATTATAGATATTTAGCAAGATCTAATGATGATGAAATATTTTTTGAAACCGAATATCAGCATGCTATAAATTATTTGGATATACAATCAACTAGATTTAGCAAAAGAATTAATATTGAAATTAATGACATAAATGAAAATGCAAAAAAAATAATGGTATTAAAATTTATTTTACAGCCAATTATTGAAAATGTTTTTGAGCATGGACTTAAAAACACACTAAAGGATGGAATAATCAGAATTTATAGTAATTATGATAATAATGTCCTTCATATAATTGTGGAGGACAACGGGAGCGGACTAACTGATGAAAAATTAACAATTTTACAAGAAAGATTAAATGAACAAAAAAAAATAAGTGAAGATACCGGAATTTACAATGTAAACAGAAGGCTAAGAATTAAATACGGAGAAAAAAGCGGTTTGATAATTTCAACAAGCAAATTGGGTGGGTTATGCGTTGAAATTGTAATTTATTATAATTAAAATGGAGGCATTATGTATAAGTTGCTTATTGTTGATGATGAACCATATATATGCGATGGGTTATTTGATTTAATTTCTTGTAACTTCAGAGGAATTCTTGATATTTATAAATGTTATTCTGGAATAGAGGTTATGGATTTTAATTTTGATTTTGACATTGTAATATTGGATATTGAAATGCCTGTGATTTCAGGAATACAAGTAAAAGATTTTCTTAAAGAAAAAAATCCTTTGTGCAGGGTTATTTTTTTGACTGGTTATAATGTATTTGAATATGCTTATAATGCCATTAATAGCAATAATGTAAAATTTCTTTTGAAATCCGAAAGTGATGATGTGATTTTAGAGACTATACACAAAATTATTATTGAATTAGATCTGTTAAATAATAATAAAATTAATTTAAATATAATATTCGAAAAATCTTTAGAAATATTTATACAAGGTAAATTAGACTCTTTAATCTATGATAGAGATTTTGAGGATATCAGTAATAATGAAATAAAAAGAAGTATTTATGAAAAAGATTTTATATTTTTTATTGCAGTTATTCATTATATAAATAATGGGATTAAAAGCATTGACAATTCATTTAAAAGTAGTTTTAAGGAATTTTCCAAAGAGAAATTTAAGTTTTATGTTTCATTTAATAATGAAAAAGGATGTCTAATTATTAGAGTAGAAAAAAGCGAAAAAGAACTTGAGTTTTTTAATGAAGTAAAAATAATATTAAGTAATTGCAAATACAAAATGGAAAAGGATGATAAAATTCAACTTATAATTATTATTAATAAGACGAGTATTAATTTTAATGATCTTAAAAAAGAGTTTCAATTGCTGGATAAAAATATTACTACTCAAAAGTATGGTGAGATAATTTTTTATAATACTTATCATGGAGAACAAAATTCAAATAAAGAAGTTTTGGTATTTAAAGTTAATGAATTTATTAATTCCAATCTTGAGTACTCTTTGAATTTACCTCGAATCGCTGATTTTGTTGGATTTAATGCTTCGTATTTATCTCGAATTTACAAATCAATAACTGGGGTGAATATATCTGATTATATTAATAGCATAAAAATCAATAGGTCAAAAAAATTACTTGAAAATAGTAATATGTTAATTAAAGAAGTAGCAAAAATTGTTGGATTTGATACAACATCTGCTTTTATAACTTTTTTTAAACGTTATGAAGGAGTTACACCAAAAAATTATCGAGATATTATAAAATAAACTGTTATTTATTAAGAAATTAGCCAAATGTATTAGTCGTGCAATACTTAGGAAAAAGAATATTTTTTCAAATTAGAGGAAGTTGTTTGACCTCTAATTTTTTATTTCCAATATTTGTTATTATATATATTGATTTTAAACACGAAAAAGTAAAATTTCAAAAACAATTGTAAACAATTAAATATATTTTTTTTAAGAATTTTAATGTAAAATTAAAATATAAATTTGGTTAAAGGAGAGTGATTAGTGTTAAGATTATAAAATTTGCTTTATTAAAGGTAATCTCAAAAAAAATTAGTTTAAGGAGAGTAATTGTATGAAAAAAGTAATTTCATTTGTTTTGGTTAGCTTGATGTTGGTTGGACTAATAACCTTTCCTAATGTTTCTGAATTAAAAGTCAATGCATCATCTGTACCTGAGTTGTATTCTTGCTACAATTTTGATGACAGCAATGCTACCAATTTAGGATCAGCAAAGATTAACGGAGTATTTGTTGGCAATCCCGTTTTTGTCACAGGTCGAAATGGCGAAAGTGATAAAGCACTTGAACTTGACGGTACCGGAAATAATCTTATTAAAGTTGATTCAAATGCATTTATGCCTTCTGGAGATTTTACTGTTTCAGTTTGGGCTAAAATGTCGTCAATTGATCCATTATGGGGCAACGGAAGAATAATATCTAATGGTGTTTTAGATTGGAATACACCTGGTATTTTAGTAGGGTTTAACAATAATGCAGAAGGATGGTCTAATGTAATATCCGGAATCGGTGGCACTGGATGGGGTAATTTCCAATGGGGGGACGGATTAACACCTAAAAATGATGATACATGGCATCATGTAGCCGCTGTTTATAATACTACTGGTAAAAACATAATTATCTATGTTGATGGGACTGTTACTAGTAATTATTATTATTCTTCTGATGAAAGTATTAATACATCAATAGAATATACAGCAATTGGTGCATATCTTGATGGTGACGGTAATATGAATGAGCCTTTTAAAGGTTTGGTTGATGATATTTCTATTATTAAAAAAGCTCTATCATCTGATGAAGTAATCTCATTAATGGCAGACACTTTACAAACAACTATTGAACCCCCACTCAACGCATTAATTAGCACTCATTATAGCTTTAATTCAAGTAGTGCAAAAGATGTTGGAAATGATTATATAGATGGCGAATTAGTTGGAACCCCAACATTTGCTACAGGTCGTCAGGGTGAAGATGATAAAGCAATTGAATTAAACGGTTCAAATTATGTTAAGGTTCCTGCGAGTGTATTTAAGCCACAAGGTAATTTTTCCATTTCTTTTTGGGCACAAATGGAAACTGCAAATCCCGTTTATGATTCAAGTAGTAGAGTAATATCAACAGGTCTTTTTGGAGAAAATGTTCCTGGTATAATGATAGGTTTTAACAATAATTCAGGCGGTTGGAGCAATGTTATTTCAGGTATAGGTGGTTCCGGATGGGGAACATTCCAATGGGGCGACGGAAACCCTTCATTGGTAGATAATACTTGGCATAATATTATTACTGTATTTGATACCTCAAATAAAGTAATAAAAGTATATCTTGATGGAGTTGAAAAGGCTAATTATACATATACTGATGATAGTATTGACACAGCCCAACTTTATACAGCAATTGGAGGACATCTTAATGGTGATGAAACCATTTCTGAGTCATTTAAAGGTAAATTAGATGATGTTATGGTTATCAAAAAAGCATTGACTGTCTCTGATGTTTCACTAGTTATGGAAGATAGGATTGGAGAAATTATTGATAGTGTTACTTTAAATGATGTTAGAAGTTTTTATTCTTTTAACGGTAGAAATGCGAATGATTCCGGTTTGGCAAATATTAAAGGTGATTTGATTGGTAATCCGGTATTTGTTAAAGGACGAAATGGTGAAAATGATTTGGCGATTGAGCTTAATGGTTCAAATTATATTAAATTTGACTCTTCAATTTTCGAGCCGTCAGGCAACTTTACAATTTCTTTTTGGGCTCAAATGTCTTCTATAAATCCATTATTTGGCGAAGGTAGAGTAATATCAACAGGCCTTTGGGGAGAAAATGTTCCCGGTATAATGATAGGTTTTAACAATGATTCAGGCGGTTGGAGCAATGTTATTTCAGGTATAGGCGGTTCCGGATGGGGAACATTCCAATGGGGTGGCAGTTGTTCACCACTAAATGATAATGTATGGCATAATGTTGTTGGCGTTTATAATACATTAGATAAAAATATTACGGTTTATCTTGATGGTATTGTAAAAGCAAGTTATTCATATTCAGATGATAGTATTGATACCTCTCAGTTGTTCACGGCTTTTGGGGGACATATTAATGAGGATGGCTCTTTATCATCTGGCTTTATAGGCAGATTAGATGATCTTATGGTTGTAACTAGGGCTTTACCTGAAGAGCATGTTGTAAGTATAGGGAATGATACTCTTATTACCGTGCCCGATAACATTGGTGTACGCGAAGACCGCGATATGGAAGTTTTAACAAAGTTGGATTTCAATAATCAAGATGCAACAAATATTGGTTCATGTAAATTAAATGGTGAATTGGTTGGCAATCCCACATTTATTCAAGGAAGAAATGGAAGTGAAGATAAAGCAATTTTGCTTGATGGAACAAATTATATTAAATTACCAACAAGTGCAATTAATGTAAATAATAATTTTACTGTTTCATTTTGGGCAATAATGTCTTCAACAACACCACTTTGGGGCTCAGGAAGAATTGTAACTACCGGTGTATGGGGTTGGAATACGCCCGGTATGTTATTAGGGTTTAATAATGACGCAGGTGGCTGGGGTAATGTTATAACCGGCATAGGTGGCACTGAATGGGGTAATTTCCAATGGGGTAACGGAAATCCTGCAGGCACTCCTTTTAATGATGATATATGGCATAATGTCACGGGAGTTTATAATGTAGAGACTAAGAATGTTACCATATATTTGGATGGAGTTGTTAATGCAGATTACTCCTTTACTAGTTTAGATAGTGCTATCTCACCTTATGAGTTTACTGCTATTGGTGGCTTCCTTAATGAAGACGATTCGATATCTGAATCATTTGTTGGTGCAGTTGATGATGTAACAGTAATAAAAAGAGCATTAACTCCCGATCAAATATCAAGTAATATAGCTGATACTTTAGTTTCTCCTATTAGTTTCTTTGGTGTTGATAAATTAGCTAATAATTATATTTCCGGAATTGCTGTTGGAACTACGGTTGAAGGTTTTAAGAATTTAGTTAATATTTCCAGCGGAGCAGTAGTTGAGTTTAAGAGTGGAAGCACTATTCTTGGCAACTTAGATACTATCGGTTCCGGAACAACACTGGATGTTACTTTAAATGGAAATACTATACAATATCTCCTTGTAATATTTGGTGATGTTAGTGGTGATGGTAATATTGACATTGCGGATTTGGCTATATTAAAAAATCATTTGTTGCTGATTTCTCAATTATCGGGTATTTATTTACAAGCCGGCGATTTGTTCTTACAAGATAGTATTTCGATTAGTAATTTGTTGGCTGTAAAAAAAGAATTATTAGGAATAAGTAACATCAATCAATATCCAATACCATAAAATATTTTTAATCAATTATTTTCAAATAAATCAATGTTAAAAAGCTACTCTGAATAATTTCAGAGTAGCTTTGATTTGTGAATTATGTAATTATTCAACAATAAAAGTAAATAATTAAATATATATTTTTGATATATAATAATATATAATAAATATGGTATAAATATTATCGTTTAAATAATTGGGGGACCTTATTATGAAATTAAAAAAACCAATTAAAAAAAGCATTTCACTTTTTTTGACATTATTATTTTTTGTATCCATAGTTCCTTTTTCTTCTTTTGCTATTAATAATACTCTTATTGTTGATTTAAATAATGAGCTGCGTGATGTTGGACAATATGCATCAGGCATGCTTTATTCTGCGATTGGAGAAGGGCAACCGAGCAGCAACTCAATAATACCAATTAAAATTGACACTGTTGAGACAGGATCCAATGGAATACAGGAGTCTTTTGCCGGATCACTGATAAAAAATGGGGTTAAAAAAATTCAACTTCTTTTGTGCAATGGATTAGGTGGTTGGCCATATAATTGGACCAACTGGAATAATTGGTATGATTTGATTGATGAACAGGTAAACATGGTTTTAAATTCCGGTTATAAGGACAAAATAATTTATGTGCCATGGAATGAAGGTGATTGGACATGGCCCAGTGCAAGCGGAGTAAGCTTTAACGAGGGTTGGAAAAGAATGTATAATAGGATTCGTGCTCTTGACTCAACAACACCTATTGCAGGTCCTGCTTGGTCTTGGTATGATGGATCTGTATTTTCTGACTTTCTTACTTATTGCAAAAACAATAATTGCGTCCCGAATATTTTTATATGGCATGAATTGCGTTCCCAAACATTTTATCAAAGTTTCAATTTCAATATTTCGGATTTTAGAACCCGTGTTGCAAATTTAGGATTATCACCTATACCTGTCGAAATTAATGAATACGGCAGTGAAAAGGATATGGGTGTACCTGGAGTCTTAATTCAATATATATCCAAGTTTGAAAGAGAAAAAATATTTGGGGCTCAGCTTGGAAGTTATACACATATGAATGCGAATGGTGACTTATATGACTTGCTTGGAGACAGATTGGCAGCATCTAACATTCCAAATGGTGCTTGGTGGTTATATAAATGGTATGCTGATATGACCGGTAAAATGTTAGGTACTATAGCTCCTTCAACAAATGCTCAAGGATTAGAGGGAATAGCATCAGTAGATAATAATACTAAAAAGATGCAAGTAATTTTTGGCGGTAGCAGTGGATACACTACCATCACTGTAACAAACTTTAATTCAAGAAATTATTTTTACTCTACCGTTCATGTCAGAATAATAAAAACTTCTTATACTGCAAAATTCGGAGCTAATTATCAGCCCGAGTTTGTTTTAGAGGGAGATTATTCTGTTGGTAATGGGCAAATCAATGTTTTTTTACCGAATGCTGACCCTATGGCTGCATATCAAATGATTATTACTCCTGTCGGACAGAATTCATCTGATTCAGTTGTATCAAAAACAAGATATGAGGCAGAAAATGCCATAATAACGGATTGCCAAATAGTCACTTTAAGTCCAAATCCGCTTGATCTTTATGGATCAATTTGCTCAGGGAATAAAAAGGTTGGATATATCAGTGAAAATACGAGTAAGGTTAATTTTACAATAAATGCATCTGCCTCCGGACGATATAAAGTTGATATATATTATGCTAATGGGTTTCTGGACTGGTCTGAGCAATGGGTAAGACTTAATGGCGGAGCTTGGGAAAAAATTAAATATAAATCTACCCGTGTATGGGACGAAATTGGAATTTCAACCGTATACCTTAACCTAAATTCGGGTAATAACACCTTAGAATTTGCAGCATATAATTCAACAGGCGGCTGGGCTCAAAATACTGTAGACCTTGATTGTATAGATATTACCTATGCTCCCGATACTGTTACTACACAAAGATATGAAGCTGAAGATGCTCAAACAACCGGATCACCTGCAATAGAATGGACCAATTCAGGCTATACCGGCACCGGATATTTGAAATTCCTTGGGACAAGTGCTGCTACAGCTCAGTTTGCAGTTGTGGTTGATAAGGCCGATTATTATGATGTTAATACTTCATATTCAGCTGGTACTTATGAAAGTTATAGCGGCAACAGAACAATGGAACTGTATGTTGATAAGGTTAAAGTAAAGGATTGTGTATTTAGTCCATCAACTATCTGGACTACTTGGAATACAAAATCTGAAGTTATTTATCTCCAAAAGGGCATTAATTTATTAACTTATAAATCAAATGTTTATGACGATTATAGCGGAGTGATTAATTTAAATAACATTGAAGTTACTTATAATGGCAGCACAACCGGTATTATCTCTGTTGAAGCAGAAACTATGTCAAATATATTGTCAGGAACAGCATCAATAACAAATAATTCAAATTCATCAGGAGGACAATATGTTAGTTCACTAGGCAACGGTTCAAATAATTTTATAGAATTTAATGTAGGCAATGTTGTAGCAGATGGGCTATACAAAATAAATTTTTATTATTCGTCATCCTATGCAATTTCAAATGCTTTTATTGAGGTGAATGGTACACATATAAATGATATACAGTATTTTCCATATACTTGCAGCAATAATATATTCGAAAACAGCATTATCATTAGAC
>Ga0265595_1001059_pt1 | contig 22375 bp, 22 predicted proteins | sample saktaG_15_FD_190148 | JGI IMG/M metagenome (GOLD analysis project Ga0265595, IMG submission 190148) | Saline water microbial communities from Sakinaw Lake, British Columbia, Canada - sak_2013_06_06_50m | ecosystem: Environmental > Aquatic > Non-marine Saline and Alkaline > Saline ...
ATGACCACCAGCATTCTGCTTTTGAAAGAAATGAAACAGCCGGGCCTGAATGTGAAAATAAACGCCGGCAATGCCTTTGTTGCGCAAAACCAGCAGTTTAATTTAAACAAAAATGAAAACATTGAAACCAATGAACCAAAATGATTTAGGATTGCTGGTTGAGAACTGTCCGAAGGTAAAAATCTCAGATTTCCTGAGAAAGTACAGAATGCGAAGTAAGGAAAACCTGATAAAGTCTGAACTGGAACTGCAGGGAATCAACGTCGAGTTGGGAATCACAAAAACGTGTTACGGCGGCACAAGGTTTTGGTTTAAGTGTCCTCTCTGCCAAAGCCGGGCCGGAGTGCTGTTTATCCATCCCTTAAACAGCAAAGTCGGGTGCCGGAAATGCCTGAACCTTGAGTACAGAAAAAGGAGATACAAAGGGATGATAGAGTCCTCGTAAAAAGTTGAAACCTAATGAAAATACAACATCTGAAAAAAGAATTTTCACCGATGAGGGAATTAAAAACATCTCTCGTTTTCAGGACGTGCTAAAAAGAATCCACATCCGGCTTATCAGCGAAGGTTACGTTATAAAAGACGGCAAGATCGAAAAACCAAAGGTCGCTCTGGATAAATCCCAGAAAAGCGGTAATGTGTCCTCACATAAATTAACCTAAGTTATTATGAAAAATACGCCGTTTGCCAGCCAATATTTGATATACAACCGCAAGAGCACGGACGATGCTGATAACCAGAAAAATTCGCTGTCTTACCAGTTGATAAGAAACATAGAATTTGCAAAAAGAAACAACCTTCCGATAGCGGAAGGTTTGACTGTTCCGGGCTTTTGCGAGGCTGGCATCGTCAACGAAAGCCACTCCGGGTTCAAAGAGGACCAGGATTTTGTTATCAATAAAGGTGGCTCAGTGCAGTACAATATTTTGAGGCCTAAGTTCTTGCGGCTGGCCCAAATGCTTAAAGACAAGGAAATCAAAGGCTGTATATTTCTATGCTGGGACAGATCGAGCAGAAACAAGCAAGATGATGTGATTATTAAAAAACTTATTTCTCTTGGATGTGATATCAGATTCAGCGAGGCAACATACGACAAAACAAGCTCAGGAGAACTGCACATGGATATCGACGGGATGTTTGCCGCGCACTACTCGCGCGTGATAAGTGAAAAAGTGAAAAACGCCCAACATAAACTCCAGCTCGAAGGCAGGTGTCTGTATTTCACTCCTATCGGTTATCTTGATAAGGGGTCAGACAACAAGCCGTTGGACCCGGAACGAGCGCCGATTGTCAAAAGAGTTTTCGAGCTTTATTCAACCGGCGACTGGAGTTTTGCCCAGCTCGGCAAATGGGCCGCAAAACAAGGGCTTACCACAAAGCCGGTGAGAAGGAAAAGAACCAAAGAGGAGATTTCAAACAACATCTCGCCCGATAAAATTTCAAAGAGCACCCGTGTCGTTGATCGCAAAGTAGTTGAGCATATTCTGCACAATCCGTTTTACATAGGTAAAGTAAAAACAGAATATGGATACATGACCAGCAAAGTCCACCAGCCACTAATCGACGTGGCACTATACAACAAAGTTCAGAACCTGTTAAAAGAACGCAGAGTGGGTGTGTATTACATCGACAAGCCATTTTACACTTATCGAAAACTGATTCACTGCACGTGCGGACGCGGATACTGCCCATACGAGCAAAAAGGAATCATCTATTATTTAACCAAGTGCAAGCCCGGATGTCCGAACCTGAATAAAAATATCCGGGAAAGCGATATTGATGAGGCAGTTTTGGATCTGTTCTCAAAAATGTATTTTACCGACGAGGAATTAAAGGAAATCGAAGTTGAAGCAAAAGCTGAGCTGGGCATAATTGCTGTAAACAGAAACAAGGAACTTGATGACCTGCACGTTCAGCAGAAAAAATGGCTTGCCGATATGGATTATCTTACAACGAACAAGCTGACGCTACTGCGAACGAACACAATGGACGTAGATGCCATTAGGGCTGAGGAAAACAGGATCAGCTCAAAGCTCTCCGAGATCGATATAAAAATACGGGCCCAAGCCGAGTCTGCGGAAGCAATATTGGATTATGTGATTTCGTTTTCCGAACTGGTAAAGAACGCGTATTCATACTACAAACATGCGCTTGATTCGGAAAAGCAGGAACTTGCCTCAAATGTGTTTTCTGAACTTGTCATTTACAACAGAAAGTTGCAAAGTTACAAGGCAAAAGAGGGCTTTGAAGCCCTCCTGAACCGCCCAAATATGCTTGTTGGGAATGTTGGCGGAGAGGGTGGGACTCGAACCCACAAGACCCGATAAAGGGTCAGAGTTTAGCAAACTCTTGCAATAACCATTATGCGACCTCTCCGTGGTTTTTATTCTAACTTTTAAAACCACCTAAGTCAATTGATTTTCAAGATATTTTGTGATATAAAATATACATTGGAGGAGTCGCATAGCGGCTATTGCAACGGTCTTGAAAACCGTAATCCCTTACGGGATTCGTGAGTTCGAGTCTCACCTCCTCCGCTTGAAAATTGAAACGCATTTTTGCGTTGCAATTTTCAATTCGGGATGGAGGTCATGGCGAGAACTCATCCCTGAATTGTCCCGAGCCCGCAGGCGAGGGAGCAATGCCTTCGGGAAACTCTCGAGTCTCACCTCCTCCGCAAACTAGATAAAGTCGGGTATGTTTTTTAAGAAAAAGAAAACGTAACGAGCGTGGATCGTGCTCGTCCCCAGCTCAATTAGAAAATATATAGAGCAGGACACCTCCTCCGCATTCGGTCCGCGAAGGCGCGACATTTTTAAAAATATAGAAAATTAAAAAACCATTGACTCTTCATCCAAGTTTTCACAAAAATTTGGGTGAAGAGTTGACATCTTATTTGATAGGGTATAAAAATAAATTAAAAGCTGGGTATTCCGCCTGGCAATGGCGCAGGTTTCCCTCCACCTGCGTCCGCCAAGAGCGAGCGAGACTGCCTGGCTTACCCAGGACGAACCGGTTTCTGTCCTTCCTTTCCTAGGTTGTCCTGGGTTATTTACACAAATCGTCCCGCATGGGACGAATCTCGATATAGGTTCGGCACAACGTTGCGCCGAACTTTTTTTATTATTTTTTATTGACTAAATATATAAATTGTTTTAACATTCAAACACAATAAGTTTTTTGGCCCTTTTACATTCATCACATCTTGATTAAGGAAATAAGAGATGAAGCGGATTAATCCAAATCTTGTCACAAGCTTGCGACTTTTCATCTGTACTCCGCTGGTTTGCTTTTTTCTGATGCGCGGTTATTATATCTCGGCGGCCCTGACTTGGGGTCTTGGAGAATTCACAGATTGGCTTGACGGATTCATTGCCAGAAGAACCTGTCAGATTTCCAGTTTGGGAAAGATATTCGACCCGATGTGCGATTCCATTTTCCACATGGTTATCTGGTTGACTTTTTTGGCAATCGGGTGGGTGTCTCTGATTTTTGTGATTTTGTTTTTTGTGAGAGACATCGCTGTCGCCAATATCAGAATTTGTCTGGCCAGTCACAAGACTGATCTTTCGGCAAAAATGAGCGGAAAAGTAAAAGCAGTTTTTCAGGGCGTGGCCCAAATATCCCTAATCCTTACTCACCATTTTTTCGGCCATAGCGACGAGCTTGAATATATCCAGCTGGCGATTGTTTCGTTGGCCGTAGCGGTTACACTATATTCTTTTTTAAACTATGGCATGAATTTTTATCGAGTGGTAAAGGAAAAGGGGTCCGTTCTCGGATAAACAAAATTATGCTCGGGTTGCGCTTGCTTCCCGAGTTTTTTTATCTGTGGTATAATAAAAAAATATTCATAGTTAGTGTAAGCAACATAAATAAATTGTAAAAATTTAAAAAAGGTTTTACCTCGTTAGAAGTTTTTGTCAAAATTTTTTGAGTTCAAAAATTTTACTTGCTTCGTGGTTTTTCAAATCCTTTAACAATTTATGGAAAATAAGAAAGTAAAAAACAAAAGAAGGCCTGCCCCGAGCAGAGCCGAAGGGTTTACAATTATTGAATTAATCGTGGTTGTTGCAATTATTGCAATCTTAGCCGCAATTGTAACGGGCAGCGTAACAAAGTATATACGTGATTCGCAGGTGGCTACAGCAAAAGTAGATGCAAATCAGTTGATAACGCTTTCGGCTCAATGGCGAAGCAACTATTCATCATTTAGCGACATTAGTTCTGGGTATAGTTTTTGTGGCCACCCAAACTATGGATCTAAAATTAATACGGCCGTAGAGGCGATAAAACAGGGTAATTTCTTTTTTGAGTGTCATGATGGCTTCACTGATCCGACGACTTGTTCTGGAGAACAATGGTGGGCGTATTTTTATTATAATGTAACTGGTTATAGGTATTGTGTTGATTCTACTGGTCAAAAAATTGGGCCTGGGTATCACAATGGCTGTGTTTGCGCAATTTATACCGGTTGATTAATTCTTTATTTTTATTCCTCGCGGGCGATGCAAATTCCTCCTCCTTCGCTAAAGCTTCGGAGGACAAAGCCAAACTTTATTCTTCTCTTGCAATAACAATCCCCCATACGTTTTTAGCACCTGCTAATTTCAAGGTTTTTGCGCATTCGTTCATGGTTGAACCGGTTGTGTAGACGTCGTCAACTAAAAATATTTTTTTTCCTGCTAAATCGGCGGGATTTTTTATTTGAAAAGCATTTTCTAGGTTTTTTTCTCTTTCTTCTTTTTTTAATTCCATTTGCGGGTTTGTGTGTTTTACTTTTATCAGACAATCGGAAATTACAGAAACCTGCAGAATTTTTGATAATTCTTTTGCCAGTTCCTCGGACTGGTTATAGCCGCGCTCTTTTAATTTTTTCTTATCTAAAGGGATTGGAACTAAAACCGAGTTTTCCCAAATTTCGTTGGTGTTTTTTCCTGAAAGCACAAAATGTTCGATTAAAATGCTTGCCAGAGTTTTTGCTAAATCTTTTAAGTACGGCTTGTATTTGAACTGATGGATCAGTTTTCTGGTGAGACTGGTTTTTTGCCCTGAGCCCGCCGAAGGGTCTTTGTAGGGGAGCGCGAAATAAAGTCCGGAGAGTTTTTTATCGTTACAACGAGAACACTTCCCGGTAAGTTGTGCTGGCGGAAGGCGTTGAGGCTTTTGGTCGCAAAGACAGTAGCTAAATTCTGAAATATCTAAAAGCGTCCGGCAGTCGTCGCATAAATATGTGCCCTCTTTTTTGCACCCCAAGCAGAATTTTGGGAACAATAAATCTAGAGACAATTCTTTAAACTTATCCACAGTGTTGTTTTATTGATTTAATTGTATAATAAAAACAATTATGGCTGCAAATTTCCTTTCGAATTTTAATATAGATAAATTGAATATTTTCTCCAATCCTTTGAAGATGTTTTTTCCTAAAAAAATGGTTGGGATTGATGTTGGTACGGCCGGTATAAAAGTTGTTGAATTATCAAGATGGGGGCAGGGAAAAACACTGGAAAATTATGGAGAAATTAAGTCAACCTCTCTTTATAAGGAACCATTTAGGAGCGTTGAAAGAGGCAGCTATTTGCTTTCTAATTATTTTGTTTCCCGAGCCATAAGAGCCATTTTAGATGAAGCAAGAATAAGAACCAAAGCGGTTATATTTTCAATTCCTGATTTTTCAACATTTTGCACATCTTTTGAATTGCCTCCGATGAGCGTAGGCGAGCTGAAAAGCGCGGTTTATTATAATGCTCCGCAGTATATTCCGCTGCCAATAACAGAAACAACGCTGGATTGGAAATTAATAAGCGGGACGCCGGGAGATAAACAATCAGCTCTTAAAATATTTTTAGTGGCCATCCCAAACCAAACCATAGAAGACTATCAAAAAGTTGCCCAATTGGCCGGCCTCGAACTTTATGCGGTGGAGGCCGAGGCGCTCGGGCTGGCAAGGTCCCTTGTTAAAGGAGATAATGCCTGCGCTTGCCTGGTGGACATAGGCGTTCAAAGTACAACCATTAATATAGTAGATAAAAAAAGTTTGAAAAAAAGTTATAGCTTTGATTTTGCCGGTAGCCAACTGACATACAGTATTTCTTCCGCTTTGGGTTTGGGGCACGCAGAGGCGGAGGAATTAAAAAATAAAGAAGGACTGACCTCTTCGAAAGAAGAAATTTCTAAGACGCTGTATCTGCTTGTCGACCCATTGATAGTGGAGGTAAAAAAGATATTGTCTGATTATTATATACAGGAAGGCAAGGAGGTGGAGGTAATTTATCTGACCGGAGGCACCTCAGCTTTGCCCGGGCTTAAGGAATATTTTACAGAGGTTTTAAAAAAGAGAGTGGAAATTTCTAATTGTTTTTCCGAACTTTTATATCCGCCCATTTTAGGGGAAACCCTTGAAAAGTTGGCGCCAACCTTTTCAGTAGCAACGGGCGTGGCGTTAGGTGGTCTGGAAACGTGATGTGTGGTGCGTGATTTGGTGTATAATATAATAATAAAATTGATAAAATAGCAGATGAATTTTAACGCGATTTTTCAAATGAGAACAAAGAGATTTTGGTGGATGGACGTCATCTTCTATTTTGTCGTCTCGTTATTAGTAGCCACTATATTTTGTTATCTTGTTTTTTTGCTTAAGAATGGTTTTCAAAGAGAAGATATAAAAAAAGAAACCGCGGCCCTGCAGACAGTCGGCACTGACCAGCAAAAGGAAGAGGAGAAAACAGTTGTTGATTATCAGGGGAAAATTAAAGATTTTACTAACCTGTTGAATAACCACGAATTTGCTTCAAATGTGTTTGCTTTTATGCAAACGCAGACTATGCCGAGTATTTGGTTTAAGCAGTTCAGTTTAGACGAAAAAAATGCGGGAGTGCAGTTATCCGGAGAAGCCGACAGTATGGACGCTTTTAGCAGGCAGGTTGCGGTTTTTGAAAAAAATAAATATGTTACAAACATAGCTTCCCTGAACTCTTCATTGGGAGATTCGGCAAGAACCCAGTTTAGTATAAATCTTGTGTTGAGCCAAGACATATTTAGCTATATTTCTGTCCCACAAGTTTTAGAGCCAACTACATTACCGGATCAATCATCAGCGCAACAAGGGCAAACTCCAGAAGGACAGACTGTTCCGGAAAATACAGCTGCTCCCGAAGACACAGCCGTTTTAGAAGACCAGCCGGCTATTATTCCGCAACAAAATCCTCAAGATCAGGCTCAGGCAAAAAGCAGCGAGAAATTAATAACTTCTTTCCATCTGCTTTTAAATCCGGAAGTTATAGGATTAGTAGACCAAGCGAATTATACTATAACATTGAACGTTCCTTATAGCACGGACGTTAAAAATTTGGCTCCATCGATAGTTATATCTCCCGAGGCTACGGTGTTTCCGGCTTCCAATGTTTCACAGGATTTTGAAAACCCAGTTATCTATATAGTGACCGCCCAGGACAGCTCGGTTCAGAGCTATGAAGTAAAAGTTGTTATTAGCCCCCCACCGGCGCCTAGCAAAAAAACCAGCCAGTCCGGAAACAGCTTATTAATTATTCTTGCGATAGCCGGCGTTGTTGTGGTGGTAACTGCAATAATACTTATATTCGTTTGGAAAAAAATGAAAGTCTCAAAACATAATTTTTAATAGTAATTTAACCAGAGTAAATTTAATTAATGCAAATTGACCGACCCATCGCCACAGCCATAATTCTTTTTATCATCTTGTTGTTGGTATTCTTTTTAGTGATGCCGGAATATAAGATGTTTGGCAAACTACAAACTGAACTTGGCCAAAAAAGGGCGGAGTTTAACGCAGAGTTCGATTATTATGCGGCGATAGCCCAAAGTTATTATGACTTGCAAAGCCATGCAGACGATATTAAAAAGATTGACGACGCCTTGCCCAAAGATCCTGATCTCGGCAGAACAATATACTTTCTACAGCAAACCGCCAAAGGAAACGGCATGATGGTAAAGGATTTGTTCTTGTCTAAATCTTCTGCGAATAACGCTCAAAACAAAGACAACAGCATTAAAGATATTATTTTTTCTATTGACGTGTTGGGAGATTACGCATCCCTGGGAAATTTTATAATTTCTTTAGAAAAATCATCGCGCATATTTGAAGTTACAAATATATCATTTGGCTCTTCAGTTAATTCTACGGCTGTTCCCCCGGCCAGTTCTTTAACTGTAACCGTACCCGAATCTTCCCAGGCTCAATTTCAGACCCAGCAGATATATAATTTTAACTTGCAAATAAAAACGCATACATATTAGCCGAAACCGCGATATTAATTTACTAATTTCGGTTTCGGCTACCAATCATTACAAATCTAATTATTTTAAACAGGACAGTTCGTATTAGTATATCAGTAAAAATTAGTAATTTAGTAATAACATGGCAGTAGTATTTATATCACCAAAGCAGAGGCAAAAAACGTTCTTTATAGGAATTACAGTGATGTTTTTGCTATTTTTGATTGTCGTTTCCTTGGGAGTTTTTCTATCCAAACCAAAAAATGTTTCAACTGGGCTGGTTTTTAATAAGCCCAAAGTTAGCATTAATATGAAGATTTTTGATTCGGACCAGTTTAAAAGTCTTTTAGCGTTTACCGAAATGGAAATACAGTATAGCTATAAGGCTGCTACAAAAGATAATCAACAAAAGACAGGTTTTATATCAGCTGTTTCTATTGATAAGGCTCGAGAATTTTTAGAAAGCACGGGTCTTAGCGTCTCTGAGATAAAGGAAGCGGAGATCGGCAGAGATAATCCTTTCGTCCCGTATTATCAAGCGGCCACTGCGCAAACTACCGCGCAAAAATAAAAGTTTAACAGCAACAAAATAAAAAACCATGAAGCTGCTACAAGAATTATATGCGCAAGGGTTCCTGTCTGAAAAGAGGCTAGACGAGCTAAAAAAGGAAATAGAAAAAACCGGTAAAACGGAGGAAGAACTTATTTTGGGCAAGAATATTGTTTCAGAGGATCTTCTTTTTAATCTAAAAAGCGAGATTTTTAGCGTACCTTTAAAAAAGGTTAAAGCGGACGAGATTCCGGTGGATGTTTTAGAGCTGATACCGGAAGAAGCGTCTGCCAATTATAAAATGGCCGCGATAGCCCGAAACGAAAAGTTTGTGCAAATCGGAATGGTTTATCCAGAGGATATATCAGCCCAGAATGCTTTAAGATTTTTAGCTAATCAGGAAAATTTCACTTATCAAGTTTACTTAATAACTCCCAGTGATTTAGCTGGCCTTTTAAAGCAGCGCAAAAATATATCTGCTGAAACAAAAGAGGCCCTAGAAGAATTCAGCGAAGAAAAAGGAGGGATCTCAGTTGCGCCACAAAAAAAGTTATCAGTTGAGGCAATTGCAGAAGAGGCTCCGATTATTAAGATGGTTTTGGTTATATTGCGTCATGCCATCGAAGGTCATGCTTCCGACATTCACATAGAACCTGGGAGAGAAAAATTAGTAATTAGATTCCGTCTAAACGGAATTTTGCACCCGAGTTTATTTTTGCCCCTGAAGGTGCATCCGGCAATTGTCGCCAGGATAAAAATTCTTTCAGGTTTAAAAATAGACGAGAATAGGGTTCCCCAAGACGGCAGGTTTTCTGAAAAAATTAATAATGCGGATGTTGATTTTAGGGTCTCCACTTTTCCTACTCTTTACGGAGAAAAAGTTGAAATCAGGGTTTTAGATCCATCTACAGGATTAAGATCTTTTGAAGAGCTGGGATTAGAGGGAAGAAATTTGGAAATCGTAAAAGAGGCCATAAAAAAACCATACGGTATGATTTTGTTTACAGGCCCAACCGGCTCCGGAAAAACAACAAGCCAATACGCAATTTTGCGCATTTTAAACCAAGATACGGTTAATATTGTTACAGTTGAAGACCCGATAGAATATTCTATTGCCGGAGTCAACCAGTCTCAGGTAAAACCGGAAATCGGCTATACATTTGCCCGCGGACTGAGGCAGATTTTAAGGCAGGACCCGAACATTATTATGATTGGAGAAATCAGAGACGAAGAGACAGCCAACTTGGTTGTTAACGCCGCTTTAACCGGACATATTGTGCTGTCTACCTTGCACACTAATTCTTCTGTGGGCGTTATCCCCAGACTGATAGATATGGGCGTAAGGTCTTTTTTAATCCCGTCTACTTTAAGAGTTGTTATATCACAGAGGTTGATTAGAACCCTGTGTCCCCATTGCAAAATAAAAGTAAGGCCCGTAGAAAAAATAAAAAATTACATTTTAGAAAGAGTTCGGAGCATGCCTGCTTTTGCCAGAAATAAAATAAAAGTAGAAGAACCTCTTTTAATCTATGCGGCAAAGGGGTGCGAAGCGTGCGGATTTACGGGCTATTCAGGCCGGGCAGGGCTTTTTGAAGTTTTGTCTATGTCAGACGAGTTAGCCGAACTGATACAAAAAAATCCTTTAGAGAGTTTGATTTTTAAAGTGGCCCAAAAACAAGGAATGCTTACAATGGAACAAGAGGGTATAATAAAAGTTTTAAGGGGGCAGACCACCATCGAAGAAGTGGCTAGGGCTGCGGAAGAAAGAGAGTAATATAATCCGAATGATACTAATTAAATCCGAATGCCACAAATTAACGTCGTCGTATTCGGAGCATTAGGATAAATTCGCAGATTAGGATTATTATATGAAAAAGATTTTATTGGCAGAAAATGACACCTTCTTGATAAGCATATACGCTAATCAGCTTAGAAAATCTGGCTATAGCACAAGCATAGCGAGAGATGGAGAAATTGTTATTGATAGAATAAAAGACATTAGTCCTGATTTATTGATTTTAGATTCTGACCTGCCAAAAACCGAAGGTTTTTCTATTTTAAAGAGATTAAGGGAAGATGCGGGCATTAAAGAATTAAAGGTGGTTATGCTTTCGAATTTTTTTCAAGAAGGGAATATTGATGAAAATACAGAACTGGGAGTTATTAAATATTTTTCTAAAGCTGAAAATACTTCTGAGGAAATAGTGGCCGAAATAAAAAGAATACTAAATTAATACACAATATATTACATGGATTATTTACTCTATATCAAAAAACTTTTAGGTGTGGTTGTTGAAGAAGAGGCTTCGGATTTGGATATAAGCGTCGGGCATGCGCCCAATATAAGAATCACCGGCCAGTTAGTTCCTTTGGCCCAGGAGAAAATAATTTTACCAAAAGATTCAGAGGGTATAGCTCTATCAATAATGTCGGAGTTGCAGCACAAAAAATTTTTAGAAGAAAAAGAAGTTGATTTTTCTTATGACTATGAGGGTAAGGGCAGATTTAGGGTAAATGCTTTTTATCAAAGAGGTTCTGTAAGTTTGGCTTTGCGTTTTATACCTTCAAAAATAAGGACAATAGAAGAATTAAATCTTCCTCCGATTTTGCATGATTTTACGGGGCGTACTCAGGGTTTAGTGTTAGTAACTGGAGCTACTAGCCAAGGAAAATCCACTTCGTTGGCCGCTATGATAGATGAAATAAACCACACCAGGTCTGTCCATGTAATAACCATAGAAGACCCAATAGAATATACCTATCCCATTGATAGGGCGATCATCGACCAAAGAGAAGTTGCAATAGATACTTTAAATTTTAATAATGCTTTAAGGTCTAGCCTCCGCCAAAATCCGGACGTAATTATGGTGGGAGAGATGAGGGATCTGGAAACAATTTCTACAACAATTACCGCCGCCGAAACCGGGCATTTAGTTTTTGCAACATTGCACACCAATTCGGCTGCTCAGACAATCCATAGAATAGTAGATGTTTTTTCGGCGGAACAGCAAAGCCAGATAAGGTTTCAATTATCAAGCTCGCTTCTGGGCATAATTTCCCAAAGATTGATTCCCAGAATAAAAGGAGGGTTTATACCCGTCTGCGAGGTGATGATTTGTAATAATGCTGTTGCTAACCTGATAAGAGAGAATAAGATACACGAAATTCCCGCTGTAATAGAGACTTCTGCGAAAGATGGTATGATTTCTTTAAGCAGGGCTATGGTTGACTTAGTAAGGAAAAAAGAAATATCTCTGAAGAACGCAGTTGATTATGCATTAGATCCTTCCGAGATAAGAAATCTATTAAGATAAACTGATAATGAAGTATATATATCAAGCCAGGAGCAAGGAGGGCAAAATGGAAACAGGTACGGTTGAAGCTTCGTCCAAAGAATCAGCCGCCCTCCTCCTGCAAAAGTATAATATTTTTGTTACATCTATAAAGGAGCAGACTCCTTTGATTTTTCGCGCAGAAAGCATCAGTTTTTTAAACAAGGTTTCTAAAAAAGATTTGGCGATATTTTCCAGGCAGCTGTCTGTTATGTTGCAGTCGCGCGTTCCTGTTACCCAAAGTTTAAAAAGTTTGGCGGTCCAAACTAAAAATCCCAGCTTTAAAGAGAAGATTTTAAAATGCTCTCAATTGGTTGAAGAGGGGAATCCTTTGTCCGGCGCATTCAGCGCATTTCCCGAGGTTTTTAATATTTTTTATGTAAGTTTGATAAAAACGGGCGAAGCGTCCGGAAAAATTTCCGAATCTCTTTTATATCTCTCAGACCACCTAGAGAGGGAGCACGACATAGCGGCCCAATTAAAAGGAGCCCTGATTTATCCGGCCTTTGTTATAGTGGTTTTATTTACAATAATTCCTATAATTATATTTTTTGTTATGCCTCGGCTTATTGATCTATTGAAAGAAACAACCTCAAAACCCCCCGTATTCACCCAGATGATGATTGGTTTTTATAGTTTTTTGGCAAGTTATGGGTGGATTTTACTGGTTGGATTTATTTTTTTAGTTATGTTTATAATTTATTACTTCACAACCAAGCCGGGAAAGGTTAAGTATGACCAGCTGTCTTTAAAAGTGCCGTTTTTTGGCGGCTTTTTAAAAAAGATTTTTCTTGTCAGGTTCGCTGAAAATATTTCTACTTTAATAGGCGCCGGCCTTTCAATAAATAAGGCATTAGAAATCACCAGAGATACCGTTGGGAATTCTGTTTACAAAAAGATTTTAGCCGAAACAGAAGAAAGGGTTTCTGAAGGAGAAAAGATAAGTTCTGTGTTCGTAAAATATCCTGATTACGCTCCGCCGTTTGTGGTGCAGATGATACAGGTAGGCGAGGATACAGGAACTTTAGATAAAAATTTAATGGAAATAGTTACTTTTTATAATAAGGAGATAAAAATGGCGGTAGCAACATTTACAGCGCTTTTAGAGCCTATATTAATAATTTTTCTGGGAATAGTGGTGGCTTTTCTGGCGGTTTCTGTTCTCAGCCCATTATACGGAACACTGGGAACAATATAAAAATAAAAATTTTAAAATGAATTTTAACAAAGACAAAACAGGATTTACTTTAATAGAATTAATTGTTGTTATTGTGATAATTGCCATACTGTCCGGAATTATTATGTTTGCCGTCGGACAATATATAAACAGGGGTAAAGACTCCAGCATTATCGGTAATTTGGCTATTTTAATTCCTGCCGGAGAAGTTTTTTATAATGTGGGAAATAGCTACGATGGCTTTTGCGGTTCCAATGTTGTCAGTTATGCTGTTTCGCAAATGCCCCAAAATTCGAACGCTGGTTGTTATTCTGAAGATAATCGTGCGGGCGTTTGTTGCTATGTGGCTGATGATGGAAATTCTTGGGCTGCTTGTGCCAGAGAATTAACAAATCCTAATAATGCTTATTGCGTTGACAGCAGGGGAGTGAAAAAAGAAATATGCAACAATTCCTGTTCTAGCAATATGGCAACTATTTGCCCAGACGATAACATAACGAATTGTTCGTCGTAATTTCAAATTTTAAATTTCGAGTTCCAGCCTTCAGGCTGGAGTTATCCACACCTTGTTATTGCATCGTTATCTTTAATTTTGTAAAATATAGTAAAGTATATATTATAAAGGTCGAATCTCAAAAATGAAAATCAACTCCGCACAGAAAAATATGATGCGGAGATAAAAATTAAAAAAATAAAAAATTCACCCAGTCAAATAATTTTGCTTCGCAAAATTAAATTTCAAAGAAATTTATTTGACCGGGAAATAAAAATGAATAAATCAAAAGGTTTTACAATTATTGAATTAATCGTAGTTATCGCTATTATCGCAGTCTTGGCAGCAATCGTGTTGGTAAACGTTACTCAATACATTAACAAAGCCAAAACGTCCTCAATACAAGCTAACTTGAGCACATTAGAAACAAATATGGCCGTTTATCTTGCGGATACAGCTAACTCAGCAACACCATATGGAGCTAGTGCATGTACATCGGCGAAAGGTCCGATAGTGACAGCAAATGCAAATATATTCTCTAGTGCAGCTACTTCATGCATCGGATCTACCACTACTTCTGACTGGTGTGCTGGTGCCGTTACGCCAACAGCAGTTGATTCCACTTCAACTCACTTAAAATGGTGTGTTGATAGCACGGGTTATCATGCTTGGGGAACCTGCGCCGCGAACGCTTGTACCGCTACATAATTTATTATCTGGGTATGAAAACAGGTAGAACACGGGGTCAGACATAGGTCTGACCACAACAAAAACAGAGCTTTTTATCGGGCTCTGTTTTTGTTGTTTTATCTCTTTTCTTTTTCTTTCAAAAATAGTAAGAAATTTTGCTGGAGCAAAATTTATCACTATTTTAATCTATGGCAGGAGTGGTATGATTAAAATATGGACTATAAAAAATATAAAAATCCGGAAAAACAGAAATTATCAGAAAAAATATTGCTACACTTAGCCGGCTGCGTTGATTTCGGCTTTTCTTATAGGGCCCAAAAAATGTTTGGTATTTCGGGGAAAGATTTTAGGGACTTGATAAAACCAAATAAAAAGGATTTCAAAGACAGCATAACAGAGCTGAAAAAACAAAGATTTATTGAGAAGAAAAAAAACTATGACGGGTCTGTTGTAATTTCCTTAACCGATAAAGGAAAATTGAGAGCGCTTAATATAAGATTTAAAAAATTATGTAATCGTAAAGAAAATTGGGACGGAAAATGGCGCATGATAGCTTTTGATATCCCCGATGAATATAAAAAAGGAAGAAATGCTTTAAGATATAGGGCGCGCATGGCAGGATTTTACGAGCTTCAAGAAAGTTTGTTTTTATACCCGTATGACTGCGAAAGGGAAGTAAACGATTTCATTAAATTATTTAAATTGGAAAAATATGTCCGTTTTGCATTACTGGAATTTATTGACAACGGAGAACAATTAAGAAAGTTTTTTAAATTGGAATGAAAAATGGTGAGAAATTTTGCTCCAGCAAAAAACGCGACTATTTTTCTACATATACGTCAGTGCTTTTTTATTGGTGGGAAAAGTGGTAAAATTAAATAATATGTTTACTACTTATTTAATCGGGATTTTTGTTTTCATTTTTGGGGCTTGTATTGGCAGTTTTTTGAACTGCGTTATTTATAGGTCCGAGCAGGAAAAAAGCCTGAAGGGGCGTTCTTTCTGTCCCAACTGCAAACACGAACTTTCGTGGCCGGATTTATTTCCTGTTTTCAGTTTTTTGTTTTTAAAAGGGAAGTGCCGTTATTGTAAAAGCAAAATATCTTGGCGGTATCCGCTTGTGGAGCTATTAACTGCGCTGATATTTTTGTTGATATTTAACCTTCAAATTTCCAATTTAAAAATTCTAAATATTGCCTTTGCCTTTTATATTGCCTGTGTTTTGATAATTATTTTTGTTTACGACTTAAAACATTATATTATCCCTGACAAAATTTTATTTCCGGCAATTGGAATTGTGGGCCTTGTGCGTATTTTAGATTTTTCATTCGGGATTTTAACTTTTAACCACCTGTTAAGTTATTTTTTCGCCGTAATTGTGGCGGCCGGATTTTTTCTGGCAATATTTTTAGTTTCAAAGGGGAAGTGGATGGGTTTTGGAGATGTAAAATTGGCTGTTTTAATGGGGCTTTTGTTGGGACTTATCAATGTTTTGGTCGCTTTGTTTTTAGCATTCTTTTTTGGTGCTATAATAGGGATAACACTGATGGCTTTTAGAGGAAAGAAGCTTAAAAGCGAAATTCCCTTCGGCCCGTTCCTAATTTTGGGAACTTTTATGGCAATGTTTTGGGCTTCTCAAATAATTAAGTGGTATGTGTCTTTAATTATAAAATGACTCTTGCTTTTAAAAATCTAAAGAAAGGCATTACCCTTATCGAAGTTAGCATCGCGATTTTTTTTATTGTTCTTTTTTCCTTGATTATAATTGCTGATTTCCCTAAAATTTTAAGGCAGTCCGCGCTTTCAAGGGTTACTTATAAATTAGCGCAGGATTTAAGGCGAGCCCAGGACCTGGGTTTGTCCGGAGTTATAATAAAGGATGCAAACGGGGAGAAGATAACTGTAGAGGGTTATGGTATTTATGTTAACACTCCGCCAGTAAATCAATACGTAATATACGCCGACGTGCCGGATGGTGGTGGGAGTTTCGATCAAAAATACAGCGGTGGTCTGTCATATCCTCGTTGCGATCAAGTAAACCAAGGCGTTCCAATTACAAGCCCGCTCATAACTGACTGCGTTATAGAAGTTGTTGATGTGAAAGACGAAAATCCAAGTTTATCTATAGATAAACTCGTCGATAATTCCAACAGTAACAGCATAGGCTATGGTGCCAGTATAAACTTTAAGCCGCCAAACCCGACTATAAATATAGAAGACAATCAAGCCGAGCAAAGCAATACATATTCCGGTCCCGGAGTCAAGATCGTTTTAAGGAATACAGATGGTTTTACCAGGGCGGTCTCAATAAACAGTTCCGGACTGATAGAGGTCCAATAATTACAAATTTTTAATTTTTTGAATTTTAATTTTTAACCAATGTCGCAATTTTCTAATTCTCAAAAAAAAGAAGGGTTTACCCTAATAGAAATAATTATTGCCATTTTTATTTTGTCTGTTGCGATTGTCGGAATTTTTAGCGCTTTTTCAATTGTTCTTATTTTAACCTCGGATTTAGCAGACCGCCTCACAGCAACCTATTTGGCGCAGGAAGGCATAGAAATAGTTAGAAATATAAGGGATACGAATTGGTTAAATATGGATGCTAATCCAGACTCCGGTTATACGTGGGTTGACGGGCTTGGAGTTGACGAATTTCTTAATTGCGATCAAGGTTGCAAGGCAGATTATACAACTGGCATTAAAACATCTGTGATGTCGCCATGGACTGGAACAGCCGCAGACTATTTGTATATAAACGACATAAATGGGTTTTATGATTACACTCAGACTGGCACAAAAACAAAATTTAAAAGAAAGATTATAATTACGCCCCTTGCAGACGTTGGTGGCAATTCAGACCATATTTTAAAAGTTATTGTGGAAACTTCTTGGGATAGAAAGGCGACCATTTTAAACGATACAATTATGGCCGGAAGCGCAGACCCAGCTGACTCGTCTAAATGTGATCCCTCTAATTGCGTTACAGCTGAAGAAATGCTGTACAACTGGTATTAGCCAACGAAAATTTTAAATTTTAAATTAATGAAGGCATAAAAAGGATTTACCCCGTTAGAAGTTTTTGAAAAAATCTTCAGATAAAATTTTTTCTTCACTGCAACTGGATTTAAACGTCAAAAATTTTATGGAACATAAATTTGTAAAAAATGAAAAATATAGACTTCTAACGGGGTTTACTCTAATAGAACTTATTGTGGTTATGGCTATATTTTTATTTATTATCGGGGCAGCCCTTGCTATTTTTATCTCTATTGTCCAGCACCAGAAAAGAGTTTTGTCAGAAGAGCAGATTTTAAACCAGATTAGCTATATAGAAGAGAGTATGTCTAAGGCCCTAAGAATGGCAAAAACAGACACAATAGGAAGTTGCCTCATAGATCAAACTAGCGCAGGTGGTGGGACAGACCATCCGGGATATATTTATTTGCTTACGCGCTATAGCCAGGGCTTTTTCCGCGGCATAAAGTTTATAAACGCATCAGATGAAAGCGCCTGCCAAGAATTTTTTTGGGATTCGGACGGAGTTTTAAAAGAGACAAAGGAGACAAATGGGGCCAGTTCTCCGGTTGCCCTTACTCCAGCAGGCCTTTATATAAATGATGTTAAATTTTCGGTCAATGGTTCGGATGGTTCTGCCTCTGCGGACATTTGCCACGACACATCTCAAGACTGTGGCGCTTCAAATGAAGACGATATTCAGCCGAGAGTAACAATGCTTTTGAACTTTAAAATTAAAGGCAGTGCCCAAAATGGTTCAGAGGACGCCTCGAGAACAATTCAAACAACGGTTTCGCAAAGAAACCTTAATGTAAAATAGAAAATGGCTATTTATAAACAAAAAGGAGTATCATTGATTATCACGTTTTTTGTAATGATAATAATATTAGCCGTGGTTTTATCTATAAGCGTACTTTTGTACAGCGAAGTAAAGATTATAAAAAATATGAGTGACTCTGTGGTGGCTTTTTATGCAGCTGACAGCGGAGCTGAAAAAGCCCTTTACTATGACAGGCAGGTAATTATCCATGAAGGAGTTGTAAGAGGCATTTGCGATATTTGCGAGTCTGGCTGTGGGACAGATTGTAGCGACTGTTCTACTACGGGTTCAAATTGTGAAGACTGCAAGGATTGTACGATTACTTTTAAAACCACTATGGCGACAACTCCGCAAAAATATTATGACGCGACCGTCAACGTTTCTACTTTGGAGCAAGATGGGTCGTGTCCGCTATCCGTAGGGCAGTTAAAATCAGTTGGAACGTATTTAAATACAAGCAGGGCTGTAAATTTAGACATTACAGGAGATGTTAAAACCAGCTTAGGTCCGGGCGTGGGTGATAACGGAACTATTTTTATAGCAAATCAATCTGAGGAGATAATACATATTCATGTTCTTGCGCCCGAAGATTTATCCAGCGTTGAAGCATATATATATTATTCTCCGATAGATCCAGCAAACGGCGGAGCATATACTCTTGACACCCATACTCCCAATCCGGTGAACCTAAGTTATAATAATGGACAGAAGGAATGGCAAGGGGATTGGAATGCTCACGAGACGGGGTGGTTTTATGTAGGCATCGGTGTCACCGATCCAATAAATGGTTATTGCACAAGTATTGTAATTACTTCCGGATAATTTTTAAGTTATGGAAAGGGAAGAAGTAAAAAATAGAATAAAAAAGCTTAGAGAAGCTATAAATCATCATCGGTATCTTTACCACGTCTTAGATAAGCAAGAGATATCGGATGCGGCGTTAGACTCCTTGAAAAAGGAGCTTTTTGACTTAGAACAAAAATTTTCGGATTTAGTAACGCCAGACTCGCCAACTCAAAGAGTCGGCGGAAAACCCTTAAAGGAGTTTAAAAAAATAAAGCACCAACAAAGGATGCTTTCTTTTAACGACGTTTTTTCCAAAGAAGATATGGAAGATTGGTATGCAAGATTTATAAAATTAGTTCCCGAAAATAAAAAAAAGGAAATAAATTATTATTGCGAACTAAAAATTGACGGTCTTGCAATTGAGCTGATTTACAAAAATGGAATTTTCCAAACAGGCTCTACGAGAGGGGATGGAAGCGCGGGTGAAGACATAACTCAAAATTTAAAAACAGTTGACGCCATTCCGCTAACAATTGAAGATAAGCGTGAAATAATTGTCAGGGGAGAAGTTTTTATCACAAAAAAAGAATTTGAAAGAATAAATAAAGAGCAAAAACAAAAAGGTCTGCCGGTTTATGCCAACCCAAGAAATATTGCCGCAGGTTCTGTAAGGCAGTTAGACCCCAAAATTACAGCAGGTAGAAAGTTGGACTCTTTTGCTTATGATTTGCTGACCAACTCAGGTCAAAAAACGCACGAAGAAAAGCACAAGATATTAAAAGACTTAGGGTTTAAAACAAACAAGCATAATAAATATTGCAAAAATCTGGAAGAAGTTTTGAAATTTCGCGAGCATTGGATAAAAGAAAGGGAAAAGCTGGATTATGAAATTGATGGGGTTGTTGTTTTAATAAATGACAATGAAATTTTTGAAAAATTGGGAGTTGTGGGCAAGGCTCCAAGGGGTGGAATTGCTTTTAAATTTCCCCAAGCGCAATCAACAACAAAAGTTTTAGATATAAAAGTTCAGGTTGGCAGAACGGGCGCAATGACGCCGGTTGCAATTTTAGAGCCGGTCCAGGTTACAGGAATTACAATAACAAGGGCAACTTTACACAATGAAGATGAAATTAAAAGGCTTGAGCTGAAAATAGGAGATACTGTTATTGTTGGCAGGGCTGGCGACGTAATTCCCGATATTATAAAAGTTTTATCGGAGTTAAGAACCGGCCACGAAAAGAATTTTAAAATGCCCGAAAAATGTCCTTCATGCGGCGCTAAACTTATAAAATTAGCCGGCGAAGTGCTTTTAAGATGCCCGAATAAAAATTGCTTTGCGCAAAAAAGAAGAGGATTTTATCATTTTGTTTCAAGAACAGCTTTTAATATCGATGGTTTGGGGCCTAAAATTATTGATAGGTTGTTGGATGAAGGATTAGTGCAAGATCCAAGCGATTTATTTGAGTTAAAAGAGGGCGACGTCGCCACGCTGGAGAGGTTCGCAGAAAAGTCGGCAGAAAACCTGATAAAATCAATTCAGGAAAAACGGGAAATAACTCTGGCAAAATTTATTTATGCTTTAGGAATAAGAAATGTTGGAGAAGAAACAGCCATTGATTTGGCAAAATACTTCGTGAGTATTAAAAAAATAAAAGAGGCAAAATTGGAAGATTTTGAGAAGATTTTAGATATTGGGCCGGTTGTTTCAAAATCAATTTTTGAGTGGTTTCAAGGAAAGGATAACCTAAAATTTTTAGAAAGGCTGGAAAACAAGGTTAAAATTATAAATTCTAAAGTTGTAAACCAGAAATTATCCGGTAAAACATTTGTTTTAACTGGAAGCTTAGAAGCAATGTCTAGGGACGAAGCCAGATCAAAAATTAGAGAATTAGGAGGAGATGTTTCGGAATCTGTGTCTTCTAAAACCAGCTATGTAGTGGTAGGATTAGAGCCGGGAAGCAAAGCCGAAAAAGCCAAAAAACTGGGCGTTAAAACATTGTCTGAGAAAGAATTTCTAAATTTAATAAAATGAATTTTTTAACGAGCCAGCTTAGAAAACTTGATTGGGGTATTATAATCCCCGTGTTTTTGCTTGTGGGGCTCGGTCTTGTGGCGATATACAGCACCTGCCTTGCTAAGGGAGATTTTGGAAACCTCGAAAAACAGATTGCTTTTTTTGTCGCCGGATTTTTAGTTATGGTCGCGGTAAGTTTTTTTGATTATAGGATGTTGAGAAATAATTCTTATTTAATTTTGGTTTTATATGGAATATGTTTATTTTTGCTCGTCGGGCTTTATTTTTTTGCTCCTGTAATCCGCGGAACCAGGGGCTGGTATAAAATCGGATTTTTGTCGTTGGACCCGCTTGAGCCGGCAAAAATTATTTTAGTTATTCTCCTGGCAAAATATTTTTCAATGCGGCACGTTGAAATGTATAAATTCAGGCACATTATTTTTTCAGGCCTTTATGTTCTTCTCCCGGCATTGTTGGTTTTTATGAAGCCGGATATGGGAGGGACCATAGTTTTGCTGTCGATATGGCTTGGAATTTTGCTGGTGTCAGGCATTAAAATAAAACACTTTTTAATTCTTTCTTTGTGTTTTTTATTGGTTGCGGGCCTTTCCTGGACTTTTTTATTTAAAGATTATCAGAAGCAAAGAATAACTTCTTTCTTGTTTCCCCGTGATTATCTTGGCGCCTCGTGGTCGCAAAACCAGACAAAAATTTCAATTGGTTCCGGGCAAATTTTTGGACAGGGTTTGGGCAAGGGCAGCCAGGTACAATACGGATTCTTGCCGGAGCCCCATACAGACTTTATTTTTTCAGTAATAGCGGAAGACTGGGGAATGGCCGGGGTTTTGTTTTTATTTATAGCATATGGATTTTTGGTATGGCGTGTTTTAAAAATCGCCATTGAATCCCAGTCAAATTTTCCCCGGCTTTTTGCCTCGGGATTCGCGATTATTTTAATAGCCCAGTTTTTTATTAATATAGGAATGAACCTTTCCTTATTGCCGGTTGTGGGAATTTATCTGCCGTTTATCAGTTACGGCGGTTCGGGATTAATAGGCAGTTTTATAAGTCTCGGCATACTGCAATCAATAAAAATGCGTCGATAGCGCGTAAAGACTGTTCAAGCCACTGAACATAGTTTACAGTCTATTAATTGATTTTTTGCCTCTTCGACCTCTTCTTTTTTGTGATTTAGCTTGGCGTCAATAAACTTCATTAAAGTCTCGATTTGTTCTTTCTTTT
>Ga0265595_1001065_pt1 | contig 22314 bp, 20 predicted proteins | sample saktaG_15_FD_190148 | JGI IMG/M metagenome (GOLD analysis project Ga0265595, IMG submission 190148) | Saline water microbial communities from Sakinaw Lake, British Columbia, Canada - sak_2013_06_06_50m | ecosystem: Environmental > Aquatic > Non-marine Saline and Alkaline > Saline ...
ACCACTCGCGCATGGCGGCGTCCACGACGGTAGTCAGGAAGTTCTCTAGCAGGCGGTGGGCAGGGGCGGCCTCTGGTTCGCCTTTCAACCCCGGCGGCAGGCAAGCCCTGGCCGCCGGCGGCATGGATCCTAGCAGTTGGGCCAATCGGCTGGCGTCTTGTGGCCGGTCGAAGACGGGACGCCAGCGGGCCTGGAAGCTCTGAGGCCCGGCCTGCTCGATGGCCGGGATGTAGCGCTGGGCCGCCAGCAGCTCCAGGACAAAGCGGGCTACGGTGCTCCAGAAGGCCAGGTCGTCGCCCAGGGCCAGGTGGAGGGGCAGATCCTCCGGCGCGGGCAAGGCGGTGAGCAAGTGCAGGGCATCGGTGGCCCTCAGAGCCAGACCCTTCAGCTTGAAGCGACGCAGGCCCGTTGGCGTCGCCTCGGCCAGCTCGTCCCAGTCGTGGACCAGGCGAGGGGAAGGAAGCGGCAGGTCCCCGGCCGCCGGCAGCAGAGCGTCGAAGCGGGTGATGGTCGGCTCATCGGGGAGGGGTGCCAGTGTGGACAGAGCCTGCTGCACCGTCTCCAGGGAAGCGGCGAAGGGGTGAGGAAGGATTTGGGGCTTGCGTCCGCCACGCCGTCGCTTGTCTTCAGAGGTCTCGGCCCACAGCAGGAAGTGGCCGGACTCTACAGGTTGGGTGGGTAGCAACCAGCTACCGTGCAGGACTAACATCGGTCCACATCTCCGCAAAACTCGTAAGATCGAGTATGATTATACCCCAGGCCCTGCAAAAGTGCAAGGAAAGATGGGGCGGGGGACGGCCCTTATCTGGCAATGGGATTTGAGCAAGGCCATGATTCTTGAATTTGCGCAACTGGGCGAAGAGTGTTACAATTAGAGGGCATTGGGCGTTCCCATTGCCCTCTGATACCACGGCCTGACTGTGGTCGGGGGGCTGATGCCCTCACACATCAGAAATAATAAGCGAGGAGGTTGGCCTATGATTAGGATTGTGCGAAGGTTCATTCGATGGTGGACGTCTCTCAGGCTGTTGGGTGTTGCACTGCTGGCATTGGCGTTTCTGATCGGGGTGCTTGGATACCTCGACCAGCTTGGATTGCTCAGCCTACAGGAGGCGCCGAGGCAGATACTTGCAGAATTCTATGCCAGTGCGAGCGTGGAACTGGCAGGTATCGCGATCATAATATTCATTGTCGAATCACTGTTTCAGCGCCGTGGAACGGATCGAGAGAGAGAGCAGCTAGTTCTGCAGCTTGCCAGCTCGGATAGCGCGTCTGCACTGGAAGCGGTTCGGGCACTGCGGACGCATGGATGGCTGCGGGATGGGTCGGTTAACAAAGCCAACCTGCACGCGGCCAATCTTCGAGAGGCCAACCTCCAATGGGCCAGCCTACGAGAAGCCAACCTGCGAGAGGCAAGTCTCCAGGGCGCCAACCTGACGCACGCCGATCTCCAGGGCGCCAATCTTGGGGAGGCAAAGCTCCAGGGCGCCAACCTGAAGGAGGCCGATCTTCAGGACGCCAACCTGATGCGTGCCGATCTTCAGGACGCCAACCTGACGGACGCCAATCTGCAGGGTGCCAGCCCGTATGAGGCCAATCTGCAGGGGGCCAACCTGAAGTACGCCAATCTCCAGCATGCTGGCCTGACCGGCGTCAGTCTGCAGGGTGCCAGCCTGTATGAGACCAATCTGCAGGGGGCCAACCTGAAGTACGCCAGTCTCCAGGACGTCAACCTGATGCGCGTCAATCTGCAGGGGGCCAACCTGACGGACGCTGACCTCCAGGATGCCAACCTGAAGTATGCCAATCTCCAGGACGCTCACCTGAAGGATGCCAATCTCCAGGATGCCAACCTGAAGCGCGCCAATCTCCAGCACGCTGATTTGGTGGGTGTCAATCTCCAGGGGGCCAACCTATGGATTGCAAACCTCCACGACGCTGACCTGGAACAGGCAAACCTTCGAGGGGCCTTGCTGGGGGGCACAAACCTCCAGGGGGCCAATCTGAAGGGCGCCAGGTACGATAGCGCCACTATGTGGCCTGCGGGATTCACACCGCCGCTCGAAGCTGTTGATTCCGACGATGAAGTGGGCCAGGATGACTTAGCAGAATAGTCAGTTGCTAATCTCGGTCATCTGTGCTGGAATGATTCGAGGGCAGTAGAGAACCTCTCGATTTCTCCGAAGCCGGGGTCAACGGCCAAGCTGTGGCGACAGCCTGGCAGAGAGAAGTATCGTGAGAACAGGCCGCCTGTCGAGGTCTTGGCAGGCGGCTTATTGATAAGAAAACATCGGGGAGCTTTGGGAGGTTGTCATTTTCGCTTCCTGGTAGTATAATATCGTCCCCAATGGGAGCAGGTGTCGTAGCCATGAAAGTGATGGGATGTGGTGTCTTGACTGTTGATCCAAAGGCGGCCATTTCCTTCGCCGCCCGGCTTCCCTACGTGCACAGCCTGTGCATCGGCTGCGCAGTCTGAGGGAGATGGAGGATAACGTCCGATTGTTGAGCCTCGAGGAACGGCAGGGAAACGCCATCCAAAAGGACATCTCAGGAAGGGATATGTCATGTTGAAGACGCATACCTGTGGCGAACTGAGGGCCAGGCACGTGGGCCAGGAAGTGACCCTGGCCGGTTGGGTGAACCGCCGCCGTGACCACGGCGGGTTGATATTTATTGATTTGCGAGACCGCGAGGGGATAGCTCAGGTGGTCGCTAACCCTGAGGTCGCGGCGGAAGTCCACGCCACGGCCTCTCAGGTGCGGGGCGAGTACGTGCTCCGCGTTCGGGGTCTGGTGCGCCGCCGCCCCGAAGGGCTGACTAATCCAGACATGGCCACAGGCGAGATCGAGGTGGTGGCCAACTCGGTGGAGATACTCAATCCGGCCGAGACGCCCCCTTTCTACATAAACAGGGACGATGAGGTAGTGGATGAGGCCCTGCGCCTGCGATACCGCTATCTGGATTTGCGTAAGAGACGCATGCAGCGCAACCTCATCCTCCGCCACGAGGTAGTCAAGTTCATCCGCGACTACTTTGACGAGAAGGGCTTCGTCGAGATCGAAACGCCCATCCTCATCAAGAGCACCCCTGAGGGGGCCCGCGACTACGTAGTGCCCAGCCGTGTCCATCCAGGCAAATTCTACGCTCTGCCCCAATCGCCTCAGCAGATCAAACAGCTCCTCATGGTGGCTGGCTTTGAGAAATACTTCCAGATCGCTCGCTGTTTCCGCGACGAGGACCTGCGAGCCGATCGGCAGACTGAGTTCACCCAACTGGACGTTGAGATGTCTTTCGTGGAGGCTGAGGACGTCTTGCAGCTCACGGAGGGTCTGTTCACTGCTTTGGTAGACGCGCTGTCCGCCGAGACGGGAACAAGCATCCTGCGCCAGCCCTTCCCCCGGCTTACGTATCAAGAGGCCATGGAGCGCTACGGCAGCGACAAGCCCGACCTGCGCTTCGGCCTGCCCCTGATCACTCTCTCTGATGTGGTGGTCGAGAGCGAGTTTCGCGTCTTCCGCCAGGCGGTGGCCGAAGGAGGTCAGGTGAAGGCCCTCCGCGTCCCCGGCTGCGCCGGCTACAGCCGCCGTCAGTTGGACGAGCTGGGCGAGTTCGTCAAGAAGCGTGGCGCCAAGGGGTTGGTTTGGCTGTTGGTTGAAGCAGGTCTGGCAGTGCGGTCTCCCGTTGCCAAGTTCCTGTCTCAGGCGGAGATGGAGGGCCTGCTCGCTCGTACGGAGGCGGAGGTGGGCGATCTGATCCTCATCGTGGCCGACGAGCCTAAGGTGGTGGCCGATGCCCTGGGGGGTTTGAGGTTGGAGATGGGTCAACGGTTGGGCTGGCGGGACGATAGCGTACTGGCATTTGCCTGGGTGCTGGACTTCCCCCTCCTGGAGTGGAGCGAGGAGGAAGGGCGCTGGAGCGCCATGCATCACCCCTTTACCTCAGCTCTGGATGAAGACTTGCCTTTCCTGGAGACCGAGCCGGGCAGGGTGCGGGCCAAAGCCTACGACATCGTCTGCAACGGCTGGGAGATCGGCGGCGGCAGCATCAGGATTCACCGCCGCGAGATGCAGGAGAGGATGTTCCGCGCCCTGGGGCTTTCCGAAGAGAATGTGCAAGCCGAGTTTGGCCACCTGCTGGAGGCTTTCGAGTACGGGGCTCCGCCGCACGGCGGCATTGCTCCGGGCATAGACCGCCTAGTGATGCTCCTGGCGGGTGAGCACAACATCCGCGAGGTAATGGCTTTCCCCAAAACACAGCGAGCTGAGGATCTCACCTTCGGTGCTCCATCGCCCATATCGGAGCAACAGTTGGCAGAGCTGCATTTGCGATTGGCACGTTAAATGGCGTGACGACCGCCTGGTGCAAGAAAGTGGAAAAGCGGGGCGGGTTCGACTGGCAAGTGAAAAACGGTGAGGGATGGAGGAAAGTCAGAGAGCCTCCCCCAAAGTCAGCCCGGTGGCTATCGCGGCGGCGACTCATTGTGATTTCGCTGGTTCTCGTTCTTGTCGCGGTGGGATTCATTCTATGGTACTTCGTCCATGGCGTGGAGCACCTGGCCAAAAGCGATCTGCGGGCCGTGGTCGAGATGGAGGTTCAGGCCCTCCGCCGCGCTGACAAAGAGATCTTCCTGTCACTGCAGGATGCGGATGATAGAATGTGGTACCAGCGCCAACAAGGCTATATTGACAACCTGCTGGCAGAGCCGAGTGCCACTGCGTGGCCTGGCGAGGTCGGAATTGCAGCCATGGAGTGGGGCGGTGAGCGAGCTTGGGTGGAAGTTACCCACACCTGGCAAGGGGTGACCGTTAAGCAAGTACAGTTCTATCGCCTGGTAGACGGCCAGTGGAAGCACACCGGCCCCGATGAGCGATATTGGGGCCAGCGATGCGATATGGAATCGGAGCATCTGCACCTGGTCTACCCGGAACGAGACGAAGCGATGGTGAAGCGTCTCGCGGAAGAGGGGGACCAGATTTATGAGACGATCTGCCGTGATTTTGGGGTGGGGCCGTATGAGTGGAAGTTATGGGTGCTTGTCCAACCCTTCTCTTACTCCTTGTTCGGCTACAAGGCTGTGGACGGCCCCCACGTGAGGTTGGAATCCCCGCTCTTGCATGGCGTGCGTACCGATGGCTGGTTGAGTACCTGGATGAGGGCTCAACTGGCCCGCAGCCTGGCTATTGGACTCCTCATTGCAGGAGGCACGGGTGATGAGATTGCGCTGAGGGGGACACTCCCTCACGCAATCGTGAATTGGGAGGTGAGTCGTCTGGTACCAGACATGCCGCGTGAGCCCGTGGCCTGCGATCAACTAATGTACGCCATCCAGACCGGGGGACTAATACCCCTTGAACATGTACTGTGGGTGCGTCTGCACTACGGTCTGAGGGCCGATCTGCTCGGGGCTGAGACTGAGACCCTCTTGGAATACATAGTAGACGAGTACGGCGCTGACAAGATACCAGCCCTGTGGCGCAGACTCAACTTGCCTCCATCGGCTGAAGAGATGGCGCTCAGTTTGTTTGGCATTGGCCTGGAGGAGTTAGAGGCCGGATGGATAGTCTTCGTTGAGGCAAGGTGCACTGAGAAATAGCGGCGGAATGTATGGTGGGTGATTAACCTTACAATTTCGGTGGGTGGCTTCTAGCCGCCTGATAGAATTTGCCTTTTTTGGAGTTTTGTGGTACTATACTGGCAGTAAATACCCTGCTGTGTTCGTGATGCGTAGCGAGAGTTTTGAGCCAACACTTAACATTGAGGGGATTGGAACTCTAGAGGGGATGCGTTAGCCGGAATAGGTGAGGCAGAACCAACAGGTAGATTCCCACCTGCGAAAGCAGGTTCAAGACACTGGTACCACACGGCATAGCGGGGATTTTTGAAAAAGAACCACCAGGTCATCTGGTGGTATTTTTATATGAGGGGGTTATGAATGTGAAGACCATAGCCTTGGTCGCACACGATGGCAAGAAGGCCGACTTGGTGGCCTTTGCCACTTTCAATCGCGAAAAGCTGGCGGAATACCACCTGGTAGCCACAGGTACCACCGGCAAACTCTTGCGCGAGAAAGTGGGCCTTGAGGTGGAGTGTGTCCTGTCGGGTCCTTATGGGGGTGATGCGCAGATCGCCGCCCGCGTGGCTGAAGGGGTCATAGATGGTGTTTTCTTCTTGGTGGATCCCCTGGACAAACATCCTCATGATCCTGACATTCAGACTCTCCTGCGGGCCTGCAACGTGCATAACGTGCCTATTGCCACTAACGTTGCTACCGCCGACCTGATCATTTCTACCAATGCTTTGTGAACGAATGTTGCACTAGGAGGCGTATATGCTGAGAGAGAGGATTGCCGACGACATCTACGTCTTCACCAGCGATCTTTATGTCAAAGTGACGGCTGGAGCCATCTTCACTCCGCAAGGGGTGGTCGTTATTGATACTCTGCTCTTTCCCCAGGAAACAAGCGAGCTTCTGGACCTTGTGCGACGAAAGAGCAAGAGGGGGGCACTCTATGTGATCAACACCCAGTCTCATTCCGATCACGTCTACGGCAATTATCTTTTTGATGGGGCCGAGGTGATTGCCCACGAGCTCTGCCGTCAGACTCTGCAAAAGCGCGGTGAGGAAGAGTTGAATGAAGTCAAGGAGCAAATTCCCGAGCTGGCCGAGGTGCAACTGCGTTTGCCTGCCATCACCTTCACCAAGGAGTTGACCCTTCGACTGGGTAACAAGACTCTGCGGCTGATGCACACGCCAGGCACTACGCCTGATTCGATAGTGGTTTACGTGAGGGAGAACAGGGTGCTCTTCGCTGGCGACACTGTCATGCCTGTGCCCTACATCGTGGATGGTGATCGGTTGGAACTGAAGGAATCTCTGCGAGCCATCAGCAAGTTGAGCCTGGATGCTATTGTGCAGGGACATGGTGGAGTACTCCTGCGAGGCGAGGTCAAGGCGACGCTGAAGAGCAGCATTGCCTACCTGGAGACCATATATGACAAAGTGCGGGGGAAGGTAGAGGCCGAGGCGCCTCGGGATGAGCTCAGGAAGATCGGCATCGAAAGTTGTGGCAAGTCTCGTGTCCCCCTCGACGGCCTGGTGCAGGACTTGCATCAGGCCAACTTAGAGACCCTCTACGATCAGTTGGTCTCTGGGGAGAGATGAGGGGCTTGTCATTGCGAGTCTTCCATGGCGCGGTGCGCCATCCGTAGGGGGCAGAAACGTCCCACCCTCACCCTAACCCTCTCCCTGCGAGGGAGAGGGGACTTGCCTCCTCGCCCTTTTGGGGAGAGGGCGGGGGTGAGGGGAAGTTTCTGAGTAGGCGCGCTCCCGTTCGCTGCGCTCAGGGCATGGTTTGCGCCGCCTGCCCTGAGCCTGTCGAAGGGAAGCAATCCCCAATTCGCGGGATGGAGATTGCTTCGCTCCGCTCGCAATGACAGTCTGGGGGGGGCAGCGATGAAGGCCGTGGCCGAGATATTAGCAGCCGTTTCTGCCTTGAGCGAGGTGGAGAAGAGAGAGCTTTTTGAAGAGCTTTCCACCATGGAGGAATTCAAGAGGACAGGGGGCGCATCTGAAGCTCGGAAACCTGTGGCTTTCGATGCCGGTCAGTTAGAGGGCCGGCCCGATTACGTGCTGGTCTTCGATGGAGGGAGCCTGGGTAATCCTGGCCCCGGCTATGGCAGTTATGCCTTGATCAGGGTCGGTGATGGACAGAGGCGGGTGACGCGGCTCGATTTCGACGGAGAGATGACCAACAACGAGGCGGAGTACGACACGCTGATCGCTGGCTTGGCTGATCTGATCCAGAGCCTGAAGGAGGCGAACCTCAGCCCCTCAGAATTCTCCGTCGAAGTGAGGGGTGACAGCAGCTTAGCCATCAACCAGGTCAGTGGGGTCTGGAAGGCCAGAGACGAGCGCATGAGGGCCCGACGCAACCGGGTGCGGGAGTTGCTAGGCCATTTTGCTGCTTCCCGGCTGGTGCTTCAGCCCCGCCAGGAGAGCGTGAGGATATTGGGACATTAATTTGACAAATCGCCGTTTCTGTGTTATATTCTCCCCAGAGCGATGATGGAGACGAGTAGGCGGGGGGTAACGCTCAGAGAGTCCGGGATAGGTGGGAGCCGGATGCGGGAACCTCGCCGAAAATCCCTCCGGAGCTGTCAGCCGAAAGTTCGTCAAATGGTCAGATCGTCGGGTGGTCAGCAAACCGATTGACCAGGGACCATCAGACCAATTGACCAACAGACCAATGAGTAGACCTGACCGGGATCGTCCTCCGTTGCAAGGACGGGGGTATGAATACGTACCTCACAGAGTGGGCGGCAACGCCAACTAGGGTGGTACCGCGGGAGTCCAGGCTCTCGTCCCTTGGGGATGAGGGCTTTTTGTTTATGGAAGAGGAGTCTATGCCGCAAGTAGCCATTCGTCGGGCAACTCGGAAAGATGTAAGGGGAATCCTGCCTCTCTGGAATGAGATGATGTGTCATCACGCGGCACTGGATGCGCGATTTCAGCCCACGCCTGACGGGGAGGAGCGCTGGGCCGACGTGCTGAAGTCTTGGTTGCGGGATGACGATTGCTGTGTCCTGGTGGCCGACGCCGAAGAGCAACTGGTGGGCTACATCGTCGGTATGATGCGCGAGAATCCGCCCGTGCTCCTGCCGCCCACTTATGGCCTCGTCTCCGACATCTGCGTGGACCCGGCCTGGCGCCAGCAGGGCATTGGTCGTCGTCTCTTCGAGGGCCTGCAGGATTGGTTCAGGGAGAAGAGACTCTCTACTGTACAACTCAACGTGGCCCACTTCAACCCCGTCTCCCAGGCCTTCTGGCGGGCGGTGGGATGCGAGGATTACATGGATCGCCTGTGGTTTGAGCTTGAGCTTCATGGAGGTGAATTGTGACCGATCTGCTTTACCTGACGGATTCCTACGTGAAGGAGTTTGATGCCACCGTGGTGGTGACTGAGGACCACCGGGTAGCCCTGGCCCGCACGGCCTTTTATCCCGGCGGCGGAGGACAGCCGTCCGATCTGGGCAGGCTGGTGTGGGATGACGGCGAGGCCCAGGTGGTCAAGGTCAAGAAGCAGGGCGACCTGGTGTGGCACACGCTGGACGCCGAGCCGCCGCCCGAGGGTACGCTGGTCAGGGGTGTGCTGGACTGGGAGCACCGTCACGAGTTGATGCGCACCCACACCGCGCTGCACATCCTCTGCGGCGTCATCTGGCGCGACTACGGCGCCCTGGTGACGGGCGGCAACATGGAGCCGTTAAAAGCCCGCATGGACTTCGAGCTGGAACACATGAGCGTGGACTTCGCCCAGGAGGTGGAGGAGAAGATCAATGCCGAGGTAGCTGCCGCCCGTCCGGTCAAAATCTGCATCTTGCCCCGCGAGGAGGCCTTCCAAATCCCCGATCTCATCCGCACCAAGATCAACCTGTTGCCGGAGAGCATTCGGGAAGTGCGCGTGGTGGAGATCGAGGGGCTGGACGTGCAGGCCGACGGTGGCACCCACGTAGCCAACACCCGCGAGGTGGGGACGATCCATGTGGTGGGCCACGAGAGCAAAGGGCGAATCAACAAGCGGCTGCGGATTGCGTTGGAGGAGAACACGGATTAGCAGGATTAACGGATCAAGTGGCCTGGGGGGAAATCCGCAAATCCTGCACATCCGTGTTCTGAGTAGCAGAAGGAGGAGAAATCATGTTCAAAGAGGTACCTGGCAAAGTCAACTTTCCAGAGCTGGAGAAAGGAGTACTGCGCTTCTGGAAAAAGAACAACATCTTCGAGAAGAGCCTGGAGATTCGCCGCGATGCCCCTCGCTACGTCTTCTACGAGGGGCCTCCCACGGCCAACGGCCTGCCCGGCACTCACCACGTCCTGGCCCGAGTCTTCAAGGACCTCTTCCCTCGCTACAAGACGATGCGTGGTCACTATGTATTGAGGAAGGGGGGCTGGGATACCCACGGCTTGCCGGTCGAGCTGGAGATCGAGAGGGAGCTGAATCTCAACAGCAAGCAGGCCATTGAGGACTACGGCGTGGCTGAGTTTAACGCCCGGTGCCGGGAGAGCGTCTTCCGCTACGTCAGGGAGTGGGAAGAGCTGACCGACCGCATCGGCTTTTGGGTTGACATGGACGACCCTTACGTCACCCTGAAGAATGAATACATCGAATCGGTGTGGTGGATCCTAAAGCAGTTGTGGGATAGAGACCTCATCTACCAGGGCTACCGAGTTGTACCCTATTGTGCTCGCTGCGGCACGCCCCTGTCGGATCACGAGGTGGCTCTAGGTTATGAAGAGGCCGAAGACCCATCCATCTACGTCAAGTTCCCCCTGCGGGGTGAGCCTGGCACCTACTTTCTGGTCTGGACCACCACTCCCTGGACGCTGCCCGGCAACGTGGCCCTGGCCGTCCATCCCCAGATCGAGTACGTCATGGTCGAACGGGAAAGAGAGGGCGAGAAGGAGCGGCTGATCCTGGCCAAAGAACTGCTGGACGAGGTGATGGACGGTCCCTACGAGGTTGTGCAGAGCGTGCCGGGTAAGGAGTTGCTTGGGGCGCACTATCAGCCCCTCTTCACCTTCTTACCCGTGGAGAAGGACTATTGCTACGTGGTTCCTGGCGACTTCGTGACCACCAAGGACGGCACAGGCATCGTGCACATCGCGCCCGCCTTCGGTGAGGAGGACCTGGAGGTCGGCCAGGAGTACGACCTGCCTGTACTGCATACCGTTGACCTGCGCGGCGCTTTCATTGACGATGTTACTCCCTGGCGGGGACTGTTCGTCAAAGACGCCGACCACCTGATCATTGAGGACTTGCAGGGGCGTGGGCTGATGTACAAAGTGGGGACCTATCGCCACGTCTACCCCTTCTGCTGGCGTTGCAAGATGCCCCTGCTGTATTACGCCAAAGCTACCTGGTACATTGAGACCACTCGCTACAGGGATGAGCTGGTGAATCTCAATCGCCAGATCAATTGGTACCCCGAGCACATCCGCGATGGCCGCTTCGGCAACTGGCTGGAAAACAATGTAGACTGGGCTCTGGGCCGCGAGCGCTACTGGGGGACGCCCTTGCCCGTGTGGGTTTGCGAGGAGTGCGGGCGGCAGGAGTGTATCGGGAGTGTCGAGGAGCTACAGTCCAAAGTTTCAGGTTTCAGGTTTCAGGTTTCAGGTTCTGGTGAAAACCTGCAACCTGCAACCTACAACCTGGAACAATTGGATCTTCACCGTCCTTACATTGACGCTGTCACCTACCGCTGCCCGGACTGTGATGGCGTCATGCGGCGTGTGCCTGAGGTGATAGATGCCTGGTTCGACTCAGGATCTATGCCTGTGGCTCAGTGGCACTACCCCTTCGAAAATCGGGAGATGTTCGAGGAGCAGTTCCCGGCCGACTTCATCTGCGAGGCGGTGGATCAGACTAGAGGGTGGTTCTATAGCCTGCACGCTATCTCCACTCTGCTGTTCAATAAGCCTTGCTACGAGAACTGTGTCTGTCTGGGCCTGATCCTGGACGCAGAGGGCGAGAAGATGTCCAAGTCCAGAGGCAACGTGGTGGATCCCTGGACGGTCATCAATGCGCACGGCGCCGATGCCCTGCGTTGGTATCTATACACCGCCACGCCGCCAGGTAACGATCGCCGCTTCTCCGTCGAATTGGTGGGCGGCGTGGTGCGCACTTTCATGCTGACCCTGTGGAACGTGTACTCCTTCTTCGTGACTTATGCTAACATTGACGGCTGGACGCCAGGGGAGGCAATGAGTAATGAGGCAACAGGTAATGAGGTGATAGGGAGCGAGGTTACTCGTTACCCATTGACTCGTTACTCGTCGCTCGACCGCTGGATCCTCTCCGAACTGCACCTGCTAGTCCAGGGGGTAACCAATGCCCTGGACGACTACGACGTAACAGGGGCCGCGCGGCCCTTCCAGCGCTTCGTTGAAGACCTATCCAACTGGTACGTGCGTCGCAGCCGCCGCCGCTTCTGGAAGGGCGAGGAGGACGAGGACAAGGCGGCTGCCTACTCCACCCTCTACGAGTGCCTGACCACTCTGTCCAGGTTGCTGGCTCCGTTCATGCCCTTCATCGCCGAGGAGATGTACCAGAACTTAGTGAGGAGCGTTGACGCGACAGCACCGGAAAGCGTCCACCTCTGCGACTATCCTCAAGCGCGCGAGGAGGTCATAGATCGGGAGCTGGTGGAGGACACGCGGCTGGTCATGCGCCTGGTGAGCCTGGGGCACGGAGCCCGCAACCGCGCCGGGCTCAAGCTGCGTCAGCCCCTGGCCCAGGCCCTGTTCCAGGTGCGGAGTGAGAGTGAGGCCGAGTCCCTGCGCCGTCTGGCCGATCAAGTGTTGGATGAGCTTAATGTCAAGGAATTGGTCTTCCTGGAGGATGCGGGCCAGGTGGTTGACTACATTGTGAGCCCTGTGGCGCATCTTTTGGGCAAGAAATATGGTGCCTTCTTCCCCAAGGTCCGGGCAGCTTTGGCCGAGCTGGATCGCGCTGAGCTGGCCCGGCGTGTGCAGGCTGGCGAGACCGTCGTTCTGGACATCGTCGGGCAGACCGTGAACCTTCTGCCTGAGGAGTTGGAGGTGCGAATCGAGGCTAAAGCGGGCTACGCCGTGGCCGAGGAGGCCGGCTACCTGGCAGCTGTCAGCACTACCCTGGACAAAGATCTGATCCAAGAGGGCCTGGCCCGGGAGATAGTGCGGCGCATCCAGACCATGCGCAAGGATGCGGGCTTACGCATCGAGGATCGCATCACCACCTACTACCAGGCTGGCCCCACCCTGTGGGAGGTGATGGAGGTGCTCAGCGAGTACGTCAGGGGCGAGACCCTCTCGACGGAGTTGGTCGAAAGTGAGCTGCCAGCCGAGGCATACGCCCAGAACTTCAAGATAGAAGGTGAGGAGATCACCTTGGGCCTGGTGCTGAAAGAGTAGGACTCAGGTGCCCGGCACTTGAAGAAGTGCCGGGCACCTCAACTACGAAAGCGATTTGCTTTTTTGGTGACAATCGAGTACAATAGACTCCAAGTCAGCCTGATAGTGAAATGGAATGGGAGGAGGTTGTGATGAGTAGGGCTGATGAATCGTTCAGAAAGCGGCTCGAAGAGGAGCGCGGACGCCTGATAGTGGATCTGGAGCGGATAGGGGTGACGGAACAGGATAACCCTGGCTACAGCACCCACATAGCCGATGATGCTACCGAGGTTTTGGAAAACACTAAGAATCATGCCTTGCGTCAGAATCTGCAGCGTCTCCTGGGCCGAGTGAACGATGCCCTGACAAAATTTGATGAAGGCACCTATGGACTGTGCGAGGACTGTGGCAGCAGGATAGATCTTGCTCGTTTGAAGGCCCTTCCTTACGCTACCCTGTGCATCCAGTGCCAGCAGCAGCGCGAGAGGTCACAGAGGAGTTTGTCTTTTGCCTCGTGAGAAGAAGTGGAGAGGGTTCCTCTTGCCAGTGGTTGCCGTTCTCACCCTGGTGATTGACCAAATCAGCAAGCGGGCGGTGATGACCAGGTTCAGCCCGGGCGAGTCCTGGAATCCCGTGGCCGCTCTGGAGCGTTGGGTGAGCCTGACCTACGTGACCAACACGGGAGCAGCCTTCGGGCTGTTTCCCGATTACGGGGTCATATTCATGGTCATCGCCGTAGTGGTGATAGTGACCATCGTTTTCTATTACCGCCACTTGCCCGGCGAGCAATGGTTGGTTCAGGCCAGCCTGGGCTTGCAGTTGGGCGGAGCCCTGGGCAACTTGTTGAACCGCCTGCAGTATGGCCACGTCATAGACTTCATTGATTTCAAAATCTGGCCCGTCTTCAACGTGGCCGACAGTTCCATCTTCGTAGGGGTGGTGATCTTGGCTTTCCACCTTCTGCGTCATGGTGAGGATTGGGGAATTGGATATTAGAGACTCGTGTCCGTTCCCTGGCACAGCAAGGCTATGAAACGAGGAACACTGTCCAGAATCATCAAGGATGCTGGACTGACTCCGGGGGAGTTCCTGCGATTGCTTTGAGAGGATGCAAAGAATGCAGTATTTAACGCACCGAGAGCCTATGGCCTCGGTCGTTCTTTTTTAGAGGACTCTGGTGGAAAAGACCATCGAGCTGAGGGTGGGCGAGGGCGGACAACGTCTGGACAAGTACGTCGCCCGGATGGCGCTGGATCTCTCTCGCTCTCGTGCCCATAAGCTAATCGAAGAGGGGCTGGTCACGGTCAACGGGAGGATTGCCAGGCCCAGCTACCGGCTGGAGGTCGGCGACCTGGTAGCGGTGTGCATCCCGCCGACGGAGCCCCTGGAAGTGCGGCCTGAGTCAATCCCCCTGGACATCGTCTACGAGGACGAGGACATCATCGTGGTGGACAAGCCGGCGGGAATGGTGGTGCACCCTGCCTACGGCCACCGCACGGGAACTCTGGTCAACGCCGTCCTGGCTTATTGCCCGGATCTGGCCGGGGCAGAGGGTGACGGCTCGACTGAGCTCGCCGAAGTCCTGCGGCCAGGCATCGTCCACCGCCTGGATAAGGATACTTCTGGCCTGATCATCGTGGCCAAGAATGATTCAGCCCGGCGGCGCCTCCAGCGCCAGTTCAAGCGTCGGGAGGTCAAGAAGGTTTACGTGGCCTTGCTGGAGGGGCGCCTGGACCCGGTGCAGGGCGTCATCGAGGCGCCCATCGGGCGGGACAAGAAGCGTCGCAAGCGCATGGCCGTGATGGAGGGAGGACGCGAGGCCCGCACCAGGTACCGAGTCTTGGAGCACTTCGACAAAGCTCAGTACAAGCACTTCGGCGGTGAAGGGGGCAAAGCGCCCCGCGCCTACACTTTGGTAGAAGCCGAGCCCGAGACCGGCCGCACCCATCAAGTCCGCGTCCATTTTGCCTCCATCGGCCACCCCCTGGCTGGAGACCCCGTCTACGGCTTTCGCAAACAGCGACTGAGCAGCTTGCGGCGTCAATTCCTCCATTCCCAAACCCTGGGCTTCCGCCTGCCTCGCACTGACGAGTACGTCGAGCTCACGGCGGAGCTGCCCGATGATCTCAGGGTGGTGCTGGAGGGGTTGAGGTGGGGGAATTCAGGGGAACTCAGGGGAACCGAGGGGAACTCGTGGGAACTTGAGCAGGAACGCGCTGAGGCTATGGCGCGGCTGATGGGGCACGCAGGCGCGGTTAATTTGGGCCATCCAACAGGAGCCGACAACGAGAGCATTGACGTTGATCTGGCACAGGAATACGGCAGCATACACGAGGTGCAGTCGTGATATTGCTGGATACGTCGGGGTTGTTGTGCTTCCACGTTACTTGTTCCTCGTTGCCTCGTTACTCGGATAACCAAGATGCACGAAGCATACTTCAGGGAAGCCTTGCTTCAAGAGCAGGTCAACGAAAAGGTACGCTGTCTAACCTGCGAGCGGCGGTGCGAGATAGCAGAGGGCGGCCTGGGCTGGTGCCGCACGCGGCAAAACGAGGGCGGCACGCTTTACACTCTCATCTACGGTAACGTTTCGTCCCTCTCAGCCAACCCCATCGAGAAGAAACCCCTCTATCATTTCTACCCCGGCAGTGTGGCCCTTACCGTTGGCAGTTGGAGCTGCAACTTCAACTGTCCCTGGTGCCAGAACTGGAACATCTCCAAATCGCCGCCTGGCCCTGGACGCTACATGTCCCCAGAGGATTTCGTCGCTGAGACCGTCCGCTGGGGCTGCCAGGGTACCTCCATCAGCTTCAACGAACCCACCCTCTCCCTCGAATGGTCTCTCGATGTATTCAGGCTTGCCCGCGAGCGTGGTCTCTACAACACCTACGTGACCAACGGCTACATGACCGCTGATGCACTGGAGTTGCTGATCGAAGCTGGTCTGGATGCCATGAATGTGGACCTTAAGGGGCACGCGGCAGCGGTCAAAAAACACTGCGGCACCGATGTGGAGAAGGTCTGGCGCAACTGCCGGGAGGCCAGGAAAGCGGGGGTGCATATTGAGGTCACCACCCTGGTGATACCAACCGTCAACGACGATGAGGGGATCTTACGTGACATCGCCGGGCGCATCCACGAGGAGCTGGGCGCCGATACCCCCTGGCATTGCAGCGGCTACTACCCCGCCTATAAATTCACCGCCCCGCCCACGCCACTGCAGACTCTGGAGCGAGCCTGCGACATCGGCAGCGATGAAGGGCTGGACTTTGTCTACCTGGGCAACGTACTGGGGCATCGGTACGAAAACACCTATTGCCCGGGGTGCGGGGAGTTGCTGATCCGGCGATGGGGGTTGAGTGTGATGCAGGATATGTTGAAGGGCGGGCAGTGCCCCTGGTGTGGGCGGACTATCCCGGTGGTGACGGGCAGTTAGGGATGGGTCGCGCTTTGACTTGTCTGCTGCTTTGTGTTAAAATGGGCGTCACGTTGTCGCTAACGCTGGATTGTCTAGCATGATCGAGCTTTCCCGGAGAGTGCTCGAAGCCCCGTCCCCGGGGCGACTTCCGCAGGGTGACTTCGCTGGCGACGCTCCCGGGGACGGGGGCTGAGAGCGTTTTCAGAGGCTTTCCGGGAGATCTCTGATTTCGGACGGAGGTGTTATCATGCAACCTTTCGAGAAGCTTGGCGCCTTCTACCTGGGCCAGGAATATGACCTGGACGCAGGTAAAAGGCTCGACCGTCTGGCCATGTACGACGCCCGCGACCTCACCACCCATGCTGTCTGTGTCGGCATGACCGGCTCTGGCAAGACCGGCCTGTGCATTGACCTGCTGGAAGAGGCCGCCATTGACAACGTTCCCGCCATCATGATAGACCCCAAGGGCGACCTCACCAACCTGCTGCTCACTTTCCCCGACCTGCGCCCCGAAGACTTCGAGCCCTGGGTCAACGTGGACGACGCCCGCCGTAAAGGCATGACCGTGGGCGAATACGCCCGCTACATCGCCGACATCTGGCGCAAAGGGCTGGCCGATTGGGGGGAAGGTCCAGAACGCATCCGCATGCTCAAGCAGAGCGCCGATTTCCGCATCTACACCCCCGGCTCCGACGCCGGCCTGCCCGTCTCCATCCTGGCCTCCCTCAAAGCGCCTGCTCTGAGCTGGGATGAGAACGAGGAACTGCTGCGCGAGCAAGTCCAAGGCACTGCCAGCGCGCTGCTGGGATTCGTCGGCATCGAGGCCAACCCCCTGCGCAGCCGCGAGCACATCCTCCTCTCCAATATCTTCGAACACTTCTGGCGGCAGGGCGAAGACCTGGACCTGGCTCGGCTGATAACCTCAATTCAATCGCCGCCAGTGCGGCAGTTGGGCGTCTTCGACGTGGACACTTTCTTCCCCGAGAAGGATCGGTTCGGCCTGGCCATGTCTTTGAACAACATCATCGCCGCCCCCAGCTTTGAGGGTTGGATAAAGGGCGAACCTCTCGACGTCGCCAATCTTCTCTACACTGCCGCAGGCAAACCACGGCATAGCATTTTCTACATCGCCCACCTTAGCGACGCCGAGCGCATGTTCTTCGTCACCCTGCTGCTGGAGCAGATCGTCACCTGGGTGCGGCAACAATCGGGTACCACCAGCCTGCGTGCCCTCCTGTACTTCGACGAGGTGTTCGGCTTTTTTCCCCCGGTCGCCAATCCGCCCTCCAAGCGACCCCTGCTGACCTTGCTGAAACAGGCGCGCGCCTTCGGCTTTGGAGTGGTGCTTACTACCCAGAACCCGGTTGACCTGGACTACAAGGGGCTGACTAACGCGGGCACCTGGTTCATTGGCAAGCTCCAGACCGAGCGAGATAAGATGCGCGTGCTAGACGGCCTGGAATCGGCCACCACCGAAGCTGGTGGTGCTCTCGACCGCCGCCAGTTCGGCCACGCCATCTCCGCCCTCGACTCCCGCGTTTTTCTGCTTCACAACGTCCACGAAGCTCACCCCGTCATCTTCCAGACGCGCTGGGCCATGAGCTATCTGCGTGGCCCGCTCACCCGCATCCAGGTGCGCCAACTGATGGTCGAGACCAAGGCCGAGGCAGTGGCGCCCGTCCCTGTTGTTGCGTCTGCTCGCCCGGCTGTGCGGCGTGACGTTGCCCCTGCCGTCGCGCCGGCTCCCGCCGCCCCAGACGTGCCCTCTGGCTACAGTAGCACCCCTCCGACTCTGCCCCCCGACCTGCCTCAGGTCTTCCTGCCGATGTGCCTGAGCCCCACCCGAGCCCTCGGCTACCTGGAGGAAGAGCTGGGTCAGCGCCTGGAAGCAGAGGAAACGGCCCTGGTCTACGAACCTTGCTTGCTGGCTCTGGGCAGTGTCAGCTTCGTTGACCGGAACCGCCGCGTCAACGAGAGCAAGGAGGTGGGTCTCCTGATCCTGCCTGGCGACCTGGGTACGATCATCCGCTGGGAGGATGCTGATGCCATTGGTCTGGCCCCGACCGATCTGGAGGATCAGCCTGACTTCGATGCCCTTTTTGGCCTCATTCCATCCGAACTCAACACCGCTTCCGAGCTCAAAGCCTTTGGCAAAGACTTCAGCGACTACCTCTACCACGAGGAGGCGTTGAGCCTGTACTACAACCCGGTGCTGAAGTTCTACGGCCAGCCTGGCGAATCGGAGCGCGACTTCAATGTCCGGTCGCAGCAAATCGCCCGTGAAAACCGGGACGCCGAGGTGGAGAAACTACGCCGAAAATACGAGCAGAAACTCGACCGCCTGGAGACCCGTTTGGCCCGTGAGGAGCGGGAGCTGTCCGAAGACCAGGCCGAATACGGCGCCCGCAAACGCGAGGAACTGGTCTCCGCTGGCGAAAGCCTGGCTAGCTTGTTTGGAATCGGGCGCCGCCGCAGCACGACTGGCCTCTCGCGCGCTGCCACCAAGCGCAGGCTCACCACCAGCGCCAGGGCGGATATCGAGGAATCCGAGGAAGAGATCGCCCGCTTGCAGGATGAGATCGAGAATATGCGCCGGGATATGCGAGAGGAAGCCGTGGCTATCACCGGGAAGTGGGCTGCTACCCTGGATGAGATCGAAACCTACCTCGTCAAACCCCGCCGCAGCGATGTGCAGGTCAAAGTGGTGGCCCTGGCCTGGGCCCCCTACTGGGAGATCGGGTATCGTTCGGCCCGTGGCAGCCTGACCCACGACCGCATGCCGGCCTGGCAATGAGGCAAGTGTGTATCCAATCCTGTTTAGCAACGTGGCTCTCTGGGGTTTCGCCTGGTCAGGGTGTCGGATTCCCCAACTTGTTGGGGGTGACACGCGAAAGTCCCGAACAAGCTCGGAACTCCGCTGCGCCGCCCACGCAAACTTCCAGAGGCCCAGCAACATTGAAGCCAAAGGAGGGAGAATCATGTTTCGCAAATACAGTGTCCTGGTCGCTCTACTGGTGGCCAGCGTGGTGCAAACAGCTTGCTCCGGCCCGGTTGTGGAGGCCAGGCAGGCCCGGCGCATCCCCTGGTGGGTTTGGGTGCTGGTAGTCCTGGTTCTGGTGGCACTGTGGCTTTGGTGGCAGCCAGGCCGCTCTAAGGAAAAAGCTGCCCCGCCAGCCAAACCTGAGACAGCAGCCCTGCCCCCAGAATCTGGGGCAGCAGCCCCGTCTCACGTCGTTGAGACGCCGGAGGGTATAGCAAGGCGTGCTGCGCCTGTCCTGAAAGCGATAGAGCCCGATGATCTGAAGCTCATCGAGGGGATTGGTCCCAAGATTTCCAGTTTGCTTCAGGCAGCGGGCATCATGACCTTTGCGCACCTGGCTTCAACCGATGTGAAGCGGCTAAGGCAGATCATTGCGGAGGCCGGACTCACTGCACTGGCAGACCCTACCAGTTGGCCCGAGCAGGCAGGCCTGGCGGCTACTGGCCAGTGGGATGCGCTTAGGACTCTGCAAGATGAGCTCAAGGGTGGCCGGCGGGTGTTGTGAGGAGGCTAACTATGTGGAAAGAGTTCAAGGAATTCGCCCTGCGTGGGAACGTGATTGACATGGCCGTGGGCATTATCATCGGTGCTGCCTTCGGTACCATCGTCAGCTCGCTGGTCAACGACGTCATCATGCCGCCCATCGGTTTGCTGCTGGGTGGGGTGGATTTTGCCAATCTCTTCGTCTCGATCAAGACAGGCTCCCCGGCTGGGCCTTACGCATCGCTGGCCGATGCGCAGGCGGCAGGCGCAGTGACTATCAACTACGGCGTGTTCATTAACGCCGTCGTGAGTTTCCTCATCGTCGCCCTCGTGATGTTCCTGCTCATCCGCGCCATCAACCGCATGAAGCGAGAAGAGGAAGCGCCGCCCGTCGAGCCGACAACCAAAGAGTGCCCATATTGCCTATCCACTATCTCGATCAAGGCCACTCGTTGTCCATATTGTACGTCTGAACTATAGTAACGAGGGAGCGAGTCAATGGATCAATGAGGTAAGCAGACCTGGCGCGCGTTCGGGGTATCGCTGAAGTCTTCTCCGATCTGCTAGAGCATGCTGGTGTGGACACGGTCAAGGAGCTGGTGACTCGCAACCCAGACAACTTGTACGCCAGGCTAGTGGAGATTAACGCCGAAAAGAAACTGGCAGGTCGAACACCCCATCTGGATATGGTTAAGGACTGGGTAACGCAGGCCCAAGCGCTGCCCAAGTTGCTGGAGTATTGATTCGATCTGGAGAGAAGGGGAGCGTGGTCCGCCACAGAATCATCTCGACCAAGACATCGCCCACCTCATTGCAGACCCTGTAGCGGGCCTGCGCCATCGGCAGGGAGGAGGGGGCGGAAGACCTCGCTCAGGACTTTGTCTACCTGGGCAACCCCCTGTCATTTGTGGGGATGATTCCGCTTGAGGAAGTGAAAGAGGAAAGCCACCTGCATTAACCGCGCAGGTGGCTTTTTGTTGCCAAAGGGGGCGAAATCTGGTATACTATACTTGTGGTGGCCCAGGAGATAGGCTTGGGAGTATGATAGCACAAAGCCGCTTCTTGGGCAAGTGGGGTGGCTTTTTGTCTTTGACGCCGACGTTAGATGTATTCGGATTATGGAACGTTAGGTGGTATAAGGCAATCGGAGGGTTAGAAAATATGTTCATCTTGGACGAAAGCAAATTTGGGGATTCTGATCTAACGAATGCCAGAGAGTTTGTTGAGTTCTGGGGCAAGTATTATTCTTATTCGGTAAAGATTTTTAGAAGCGAGGATAGCATTTCATATATAAACGAGTTGAACATCGGAAATGACCTGAGTGAACAAAACGTGAAAAGATTGTTGCGTTGGAAAGACCCCCGAATGTTAACAGAAGAGATTCTTTCCGGTCCGAATAAGGGGAAGAAGAATAGAAGAGTAAAGCGTGTCTTGGACAGACTTAGAAGCCTTAACGACTTCAGGAATGGTCGAATTGATGAAAATGCCTTTTTGAGAGTAGCTGCGAACATTTTCCCCAACGGACTCATTTGGTCGGTTTTTCTCTTTCATATTGCTCGTCCCTATGAATTCCCTATGGCAGACCAGAATGTTTTTCGGGGGTTTTCAATTCAAACCAATGGTAGAATTCCAGAGGACTGGGGAGGATATAAAGAATACAAGGATTTCTTCTTCGATATTGCTAAATCTGCAGGTATTATCAAGAGACAACCGAAAGGGAATGAAAGTAATATTTCTGAAATTGTACCTGCATTGAAAAAAGTGGACGATGCGCTTTTCACTTTTGGTAGATTTCTGAAGATCTATGGCGACAAGTAAAAACTATCATATCGCCCAACATAGCGCATCTGGCTCATCCCAAATCAGTGTTTTACAACCTGTGTATATAACCAAAAGAGGGGAATTTCTATGTTTAGGTATTCGAACACTACAACCAAATCAAAAACTCTTGGGGAAGTTGAACTTAAGTATATTTCAGTGGGTGATCTAGAATTCTTTGTTGAACTTTTGGACAAAGTCGAAGATGATAAAGAATTTGTTGTTCAGGTACTCTACCATCAACTAATAACTCCAGAAGTATCGTTTGCAGAGTTCAGCAAAATCCCAGATGGTGAATTAATAAAGGTCGCAAGAAATCTTGTAAGGCACGAAGAACATACATTTCAGTATTTCAAAGAAACGACCGATGCGGAGTTCTTTGCCAATTTCAGAGAAGCAATCGAAACATATCATCAGAAACAGATTGAACGGTTACAAGACAGCCTTGAGCCGATGATTGAATCGAGTAAAAGGATTTTTGAAAACTTTGGTAGACAGTATCAGTAGATGGAAATTTGGCTGCGTCAGTTGACAAAATGAGCGAATAGGTGCAAACTTGAGACCTTTGAAGTTGTGAAAAGCCACTATCACACCGGAGGTCTCAAGAGAATGCGCACCATTAAACTT
>Ga0265595_1001068_pt1 | contig 22283 bp, 18 predicted proteins | sample saktaG_15_FD_190148 | JGI IMG/M metagenome (GOLD analysis project Ga0265595, IMG submission 190148) | Saline water microbial communities from Sakinaw Lake, British Columbia, Canada - sak_2013_06_06_50m | ecosystem: Environmental > Aquatic > Non-marine Saline and Alkaline > Saline ...
AGGTGGGTAATCCCCGGATTTAGTTCAACGTGGACTTCATGTTGGGCACTGCGTGCCACACGAAGTCCTATTTATTATTTCCCATAGATTATAATAGTTGTGCTCAACCAGGCCTTCTTTTTTCAAATCATTTAAAGCTTTTGAGACTTCGCGATTATAATTTTTTGCCTTGCAGTCTGACCCTCCATTACTAATGTGATAATTTCTTACTGCTGAAGCTATTTCTTTTAATGTTAAAACTTCACCACCTCTAAATATTTCCTTAACACATTTTCTTATTACCCCTTTAGATAATGGAACTTGATTGAAACAATATTCTGCCATAGTTTTAATGTTTTAACAAAAATAAAAATACAATTAATTTAGTTGATCTAATTAATCTATTGGTGGAAATTCATTATAAAATCAAAATTAAATTACAGACTGTAATTCTCCAGCCAATATTTCACCAGTAAAGGTATAATTCTAATGTGTGGTTTTCAAGAAAAATAAACCTTACTCCCAAGCTTATAATAGGGAATTTTACTAATTCTGAGATTTGCTACGGCTGAAACCGATGTCCTTAAATTCAGTAAGTTATTTGGAGGTCATCTAGGTAGGGGAGGTCGCAATAGGATTCTCTAACCTGTTAATCAAACCATCAAGCTTGCCTTCAATGGTGGCTAAGTGATGTTCTATTGCGTTAAAGGGGTTTCCTACATCTGGGATATATTAAAAATCGTTAATTTTATAAACTCAATGATCCTGGCGATTAAAGATGGAATATCAAGATTATAATTCCGCATTAACTTTTATTCATTCACTTAATCTGAAAAACTATATAGATTGGCAAAAGTATATTTCAGGATCCTTACCTAACTTATCTCAACTACCTGAAAATATCCCGGCTAAACCAAATTTAATTTATAAGAACATAGGGTGGGTGGATTGGGAGTCTTGGTTAGGAAATCAAAATAGCAATCTGAACCTTAGTTATAAATCTTATGATAGCCCGACATTAGAAAATGATCTTGAAGAAATTTATAATAAAATTAATTCTGAAAATAATGTTTCTGAAACGACATATGTTAAAGAAGAAAAATTAAAAAAAGAAGATATTTCTATTGATGCTTTATTAGCCAACAAGGAAATTTCACAAAGAGCCTATAATATTTGTGAAGATAATGCCTTATTGACGCTTGGAGATATTATTCATCACTATATCAAGCACAATACTTTTCAAATGTTTAGAAATTGTGGATGGGGAATAGAGGCTGAATTACAAACACTTGTCCAGAAACATCACGGTTTCTTAAACCAATTAAACTTGCCTGAAGACACTAATTCAGAAAAAGAAAGGGAAGATATCACGACCAAGTATCTTTATACTTATCGTAAATTGTCAAAAAGAGCTTATTATTTATGTAAGTATCATGATTTATTGACAGTTAAGGATATAGAGAGGTATTATCTTAAAAATAAGACTTTCCTAAACTATAGAAATTGCGGGAAAGGAACGGATAATGAATTACGATCTACTGTGCAAAATTATTCAAATTTATCATTTCAAGATCAATTTGATAATGAAGGTGATACAGAGAATACAAATATTCATGAAATTCCAAATCTTAGAATTTCACTTGAAGAAATTAAAATAAGGTTTAACCTTTCAATTAGGGCTTATAACATATTATTAGCCCATGATGTACAAGATTCCAAACAACTCATCCAATTTAATAACCGTATTCAAGGAGACATTTTATCATTGAGGAATTGTGGGACCAAAACTGCAGATGAAATTTCAGAATTGGTTAAAAAAGTAGTAGAGATTGATGGCACAAATGAAATCTTAACAAATAAACAAGTCCTCCATGATGATTTTTTTGAAGTCAAACAAATGCTTGTTAAAATTAATTCTGATAATTATGATGAAATAGACAGGCATACAAGCGATTACTCTAATAATGAATTTAAGTTATTCACTTTTATCAACTTTTTGTTACATAACTATCTCAAGGATAAAGAATATATAATAATTAAATCAAGGATTATTGGTGATTCAGAAGATAAAAAATCCTTACAGGAATTAGGCGATGAATTAAATTTAACTCGAGAACGTATAAGACAAATTGAACAAGCAAAATCAGCTTATATAATAAGAAAGGCAAGAGCTGTTTTAAATCAAATTCCTGATTTAATTAATCACCTTACCTATAGTTTTGATCTTTCAAAGGAATATATCTATATTGATCAAGGCTTTAAAGAAGAAGTAGAAAGGAAAGAAAGCCTCAATATAAGATTATCTTTTATTATTGATATTTTATCAATAATCCTCAAAGATTACTTTAAAATCGCATCACATAAAAACAAAACATTCTTTATATCAAATAAATATGATTATTTTAAATTTGATAAATTAATTAAGTATTTAACAAATATTTACTCAGAAAAAATTTCAAAGGACTTTACTATTCAATTGAATAGTCTATTGCCAAAATATTTTAAATCTGGTGCTTATAAAAGTTATTTTGAAATAGAAAGGGTTTGTTTAGAAATTATTATCAGATATTTCAATATATATCCTGAAGAGGATGGATTAATAATTTTTAAAAAGAATGACAGAAAAATCCTTCCAGAATTTATTGAAGAAGTCTTAGAAGAAGAAGGAAAACCAATAGAACTTCAAGAAATATTTAATAGGTTGAATGAAAAATATCCTGGATTAGCAAAAAACACTCACTCAATTCTTAGATTTTTATATCAGAATCCTCGTATTATTCATATTGGCAGGAGTTCCACTTTCATGTTAATTGATTGGGAGAATGAAATGAAATATAAAGGGGGTACAATTCGTGATTTGGTTTATAATTTTCTTAAAGAAAACAATAAGATGGCCCATATCGACGAAATTTATGAATATGTATCTCAATTTAGACAAACAAACATAAAATCACTTCTCTATAATATCAAATTGGATAAGAGTAATAGATTCATTGAATACTCTGATGGTTATCTTGGGATAAGATAAATAGCTATGTATTTACACATTTTGAAATTACTTCATGTTCAAATCGTTTTTCATAACTTCCTAAACTCTGGGAATTAATTTCAAGATATAATAAATCAATGCCGGCATGGGCTAATTCTTCTGCAATCTTAAACACATTATCTAAATCTGTCAAAATATCAAAAGATTCGTAACTTATAGCAATTGACTTAATTATAGCTAAATCTTGATCATGTAAGTATTCTGTTCTAACAAAACCCTCTCTTCGGTTTAGTTGTTTTCTTTGGTTATTCTTAAATCCATTTAGCATGGCAAAAATGAAGAGATCCTTTGTGTCTTTATCAGATAGAAAGTCTATTACCTTTTTGATCTCTTCATACTTCCTTCTATCATCAGAATCAATAAAAAGTCTATCAGCCATTATAAATCCTCCAATTTTACTTCGTGTTCATTTGAGATAAGTTTCAAAGAGTGCTTATTTTTAGTCAGGTGTGATAATTCACGCTGGATATTTTCTGAATATTCATCTGGTGTGAAAAGTAATGTAACTTGTTTTCCTAAACTTATATTTCCAAGTACTTTTCCCATATTTATTCTATTTTCCCCAGCAACTCTGGCAACAGGTGTATCTATAAACAGTGGAGCATCAAACCCAGAAATATTGTGTAAAGCAAGAATAAATGATAAAGCCAGAAGTTCACGTTCTGCTGCACTAGCTGATCCTAATGAGGAAAAACCGGATGAATGAAATAGCTCAACATTGTATTCATCATTGATAATAACTTTATTATACGTGCCCTTTTTCCATATCAAACTGAAAAATAGTTCATTAGTTCTTTCTTGGACCTTTTGCTTTATTTTTAAGGATAAACTATCAATAATATTTTCAAGATACCTAACTGTTCTATCTATTAATTCCTTTTCAGCAAGTCTACTTTTATTTAGTTCGATTTTGTCCAATTCATTATTTAATTTACTATTAAGAATTTCAATATCGTTTTTAAGATTTTTTATACTCTCAACCTCAATTGCCAACCTTCCAATACTTGAATCTTTAGCTTTTTCAAGTTCCATTCTTTCTTCTGCAAGGTTTCGAATTTTATCTGTCTGATAATTTGATAATAAGTTGTCAATTTCAGCTATTGAATCATCAGATTTTTTTAGATCAGCTTCTAAATCAACTATTGAAACCGTAAGTTCTTTCATTAAATCAGGAAACTTCTTAATTTCATTTTCAAATTGGTTAAGGACTGGTCCCATTTCAGTTAATTGTGAAGCAACATTAGTTGATAATTCAAATTTCTCAATGATTTTTTTAAATTCAGTTATACAAATAGGTGGTAAATCTTGATTGCTTATTTTACACATTTTAGTTTTTAAACTATCTTCAATCAGGTCTCTATCAATTCTAGGTGGTAACTCATTATTCTTCTTTTTATTCTTTATTAATTCATTCACATCTAAAATTACATCTTTTAAAAGGACTAACCTTCCCACTCTATATAGCAGTTCATTTTTATCTTTAACTGCTTTATTTATTTTATTTGTGATTTGAATTTTTTGCTTTTTGAATTGATTGCGATTATCTTCTAAAGAGATTACATCAGGACTATCCTTAAGAAATTCCTCGATATCGGATAATCTTTGTTTTGCAACCCTTATTTGTTCTTGATAATTATCTCTTGCTACTTCTTCTTCTTTCAACAGATTACTTTTAAATAAAATTTGTTGTGAAGTATTATCTGCCTTTGGATTTGCTTTAGCAATATCACGAGTAATATCCAATAAAAAAGTCTGTAACCTATTTAATATCGTTTTTAATAAATCTATCCCTGATATTTTATTCATAGTTTCTTTAATGCGATTACCGGTCGTTTCGCGGAAGTATGAGTCAAGTTTTTCACCATCAAAAAAATAAAAATCTCGTATTTTATGGGGAATAAATCTCTCAACATTGTTTACAGCCTCATCATTAAGAAGAATTTCTGGAGTGCTATTTCTTCTTTGCATGATAACATTAAATTCCTGTCCATTTTCGTAAGGTTTATTTCTACCTTGGATATCTTTTTTGATTATAAACTTTTGAATTCTCTTGAAAATAATATTATATTCATCATCAACAGATATATAAAGTTCTACTATAGTGATCTCGTTTTTATTGTCTGATGCTTCCTCCAAGCAATTCATGTTCAATAATGGCAATTTTTCAGAACCTCTAGATATATGCGGTTCGTCACCATAAAGACACCAATTAATACCATTAATAATATTAGTTTTAGCCGTTCCATTTTGTGCTACAAACAGATGTAAATCATGCTGGGAATGAGGAAATAAAAATTCAACAGCCCTTAGTTGTCTGAAATTTCGGAATATTATTCTTTCTACTCTCATCACAATTCACTTTTATGATTGATGAAAAGAGCTGCATATTTTTTTATCTTCTCTTGGTATTCACGCTTCCAGTGATTAGATGGATTTTGCTCTGCATCAAGTAAATCCGAAAGGAAGTCGCCAATCTTAGGATCTTTACTTTTCAGAATCTTAATTTCTTCGTAAATTTCTTTGTTAAAGCTTTTCATAGAATTGCTGAATTTGGTCATTTAATAATCTAATTGCAGATGAATTGTTTCTAGCATTGCTAGCAATTTCCTTACAACGCTCCAGTTCCTTTTTATAAATTTTTAACTCCACTTTTTTAATGTCCTCAGAAAGAATATTTAAACTTGGTTTGACAATAACATCATAAATGTAAGCAAATGATTTTAAATCACTTCTTCTAATTACTCTGCCTATCCTTTGAATATACTCTCTTGGATTACCACTACTTGCAAGCAAAATGGCATTTCTAGCCTGTGGTATATCAACACCTTCATCAAGACATTTCATTGCCACCAAAACTTCATAATCTCCTTTTCCGAAATTTTGTAAGATAAAATCCCTTTCTGAAATGTTGTTATACTTATCTTGAGCTGATGTACCCTCTTCCATTGTAATTTTATTAAAGATTACCCCTTGCTGATTGAGAGCATTGATTACATCATCAATTTGCTGAGGGCTGCAATATATAAGTGTGCCAAATAGATTACCCTGAATACTTCTGATTTCCTCAGTTACTTCGCTTAAAACGCTTATTTTTTGTTTAGCATTTTTGATAATATTGGCCCTCTTAAAAAGTAAGAATTTAAGCTGATCATTATCATCAAAAATTGACATTCCTTTATTGTTAATAATGGTTTGACTGATTTTTTGAGAAACTTCGATATATTCTTCGAGCTCCTTTCCATCAAGAGAGACAAACTTTGGAACATATTCATAAGGAGTTAAAAAAGTAAGATTTGTGGATGGGTTGATTTTATTTATCGCATCTTGAAGAGGGAAACTATAAACCACCTTATCAAAATAAGTATATAAAAATTCAGTGCCCTTTTCATCAAACCAACGTTTAGGAGTTGCACTCAAAGCTAATCTATATGAATACTTATCAATTAATCCATTTCTATTGATTTCGGCCCCTAAACTATGAACTTCATCAGCAATTAAAAAGAAGTGATTATTTTGGAAATTATTTATTACTTCTCTAAATTTTGGAGAAGATAAAGTAGTATGAGTAGTAAAAATGATTAGGGATTTATTCAAATAGTAATTATTAATCATTGATCCAAATAAATCATCTGCCCAATTATGATTTGAACTATCGCAGACAACTTTAATGTGATCTATCCCAAATTTGACAAGTTCCTTAATCCATTGAGTTAATAAATGTCCATATGGACAACTAATAATTGTTATTATTTTTTTCTCATCATATAGGACTTTTTGAAGGCAACCAAGGGCAGTATATGTCTTGCCTGTACCAGTTGCCATTTCAAAAATACCCTTATAGTCATTTTGTATCCAGGAATCTATTGCGTTTAATTGATAATCATAAAGACTTATTTTTTTTGTCTGAGGCTTAATTGTATTCGTAAATGATTTTTCAAGCTCTTGAAAAGATCTTGGGGAAAATTTTAATATTTCTTTTTCTACAGCCTCTGGAAGGTCGTAAACATGTAAATTTTTCCCTTTATCATGCCAAAAATTGTTGAATTTATCTTGATCAGAGATGATATATTCATTTTCTCCAGGAATCCAACTTCTAAAAACTTTAAATTCTTCGATGTTTGTTCTCCAGGCTGATGCAGTTTCATTAATAGAACCACTGAATGAAATGATATTATTAAACGGATCCTTCAATATTCCTACTTTTTGATGAAAGATCCCAGTTTGCTCTATTTCATTGATGGTCAATGGATTATTTTCGTTATCAAAGATTATTGCAATTTTAATGTTAAGTAACCCATTGGCCAGCATAAATGCTAATGCCTGAAGATGATTGTGGATGAACTTTTCATCAACATCTTTAATTTGGCGGTTCAATATATTTGCAAGAGTATCAGGATTATCTGTGCTATTTTTAATTATCTCAGCATCATCCTTAGATAGATATGGTGAAGTAATAAGATTGATTTTGCCTGAATTTTTTATTAAACCCAAAATTCCCTTTGCAGCTATAGCTAAACTGTTTGAAGTAAAAAATCCTGCCAGCCGATTGTATTCAATAGATTTAGAAAGTGTGGGGATATAAAAAGATGATAAAATATCATCAGAATCTGAATTATATGCTTTTTTTATAGTTAACTCTCTAAATGACATACATTTAACTTCAAAAATGAAAATTACTAAACTTCATGTCAAAATACTTTGAACTTACTTCTGGAAATTTGTTTATAAAGTCAAAATAATACTTTTGAGTAGAAAATGTTGGCGGATGAGCAAGACAAAATTCTCTGAAACTCATCTTTTTAAAAATAGCTGGCTGATTGCACCAACGTGCCAAATTAATATATATGCCTTTGTGTTCACTATTTATGTAATTTTCATATCTCATGATATAGGGAACACATTGATATTCCATTAATACTTTGATTCTCTCAAAAGTATTAATAATATCATCTATTTGAATGCTCTCATATGCACAGAGTAAATATAACTTTGTCTTTTTATTCGTACAAGATCTCCACAATTTAAGTTTTTTCTCGATGATAGGGCGTTCGTGTATAAAATCAAATGCAAAGATGAAGTCGCCGTGGTACATAGATTTTGCAAGCCTTTTTGCCTTGTCCTCATTTAAAAGTCGAATATCCAATCCTTGACGAAATTGGAAAGGTCGTCCAATGTCATCCAATTCATCTAAAACTTCATCCCACCGGCTATATCCTAAAAAGTTATCATCCCACAAATAAATATATTTCCTTTTGGGATCAAAGAAATCCTTAACCAAAGAGTGTCTTTCAACTTTTCTATATTTTTTGTTGATACAAAAATCACAGTGTCTAAAACAACCTCTGGTCGTGAAGCCAATAGAATAATCAATATATTCGTTTAATCTCCTATTTTTTCTTCCATTTAATTTTTCGATTGTTACATATTCATTATATAATTCATAATCTGGCATGTGAAATTCAATTTCTCTAATCAAATAAGGAGCATATTCACCTAAAAACCCACTACCACCGTAACTAATATTTTTCCTTCTCAAAACCACTTTTGGGATCTCTGTTTTCGTAAATACCTTTGATATTAGTATGTGATCGAATTGAATTATATCTTTATAGTCCAATATAAGCTTCACATTCTCTCCTTTATTTTTTAAATATCCAGATAACTTCATCAGAGCTAAGTTCGGATGATGCGTTCCATTATCTAATAAATCAGCATCAATTAAACCATAATTCATTATGTTATAGTTTAACTTTTTGATTGAGAAAGCATTATTAAAATATTTATTATAGTTTTTCTTCAATTAGGTAATAGGTTATTAAAAAAGTACAAAATTAATTCATTGAATCAAATTTAATATGATTTAAGCAGTAATTGAATAATATTAATATTTATCATAATATCAAGAATTTCAGAGTGTTTGTGCTATCAAATCATAAGAATCATATAAATCATAAACCTTCTATATTTTAAATAAAATTCAGGATATTTTAATAAATAATTAATAATCAATATATTATATAGAATTTAAGAAAATAGTAATTCATTGATCAAGAATTGATCAATTCTGATTTTAACATACTCCCTTTAAAACGATTAGATATTTTAAAGAATAAAAATGATGAATCATATATTCTTGAAAGCAAGGAATGTAATATCTTTAATGATTAAGAGTGATTTTTTATAAAATATTAAAAAACATGTAATTAAAGAAAATCCTAAAATTATAGATGGTTTATGATTTATAGGCTTTTTATGATTTGATATTCAAAACATGTAAATATGATAAAAATTGTAAGAATTAAAGATGTTTTCGAGGAAATTGTTTATAACAAACACCCCTATAATAAGTATATAGATAGTCTATCTTTATTAAGTACTGAGAACAAAGAAAAACTTAACCAATATATCCTGGTGGTTTTAAATTCAGATTTCTTTGAAGAATCTTTAGGAGGTCTCATTCAAGATGCTAGATTAGGTTTAGATCAAAAATCTCCACCTAGTAGACGGAAAGAATATGAGAAAGAAGAAGAAAGAATAAGTAAGATAAAAGCAGATTTCAATAAAATATTATTAGAGGCTGAGTTACAACTACAAAGTGAGGAAATATCAGTAAAAGATAAAACAGATATCGAAGGAGTTCATATTCTTTTGGAAACTAAACTTAAAGCAAAATCTGAATTTATCCTGGAACTTTATAAAAACCTAATTAATCACCGTTTCATTAAAATAAGTTATGAAGAATTTTCCAGCCATTTTTCTGAAAATTGGAATAAAAAAAAGATAGTGTGGTATGGGAATATAAAACTTGTCATTTCTCTCTTTCACATATTAAGTGAAATTGACGGTTGGATTGCCTCAAGACCTTCACAACAGTTTGTTTATGATCATTTTTGCAAAGAGAAACAATCTGAATTAAATATTGGTAGCCTTGAGAGCGTTAGGGCAGTTGTAAATGGTGCATGTAGAAGGATTCCAAATAAAAAGAATGAAGAATTGAGTGCCTTAAGTATAAAAGGAATAGATATAGTTATTTATATTATTGAAGATTTAGAAGCTAAATTCCCTATTTCGTCCAAAGAAGAAAATTAATTTTCTATTAATTTTCTATTAATTAATTTCCTTTCACAATTAATAGATTATCAATTATTTGTAAATAGACTAGGCGGTCAGTTTGCTCTTCCTTTGTCACTTGTTTAATTTAAATTTTTAATCATGGTAACAAAGAAAGAATTTTTAGAACTGACTCAAGGTGGTCTTATGTTCTATAAGCTGATCCTTCCAAAATTAATGATGAAGGAAGGCGGACAAACAGGGTTCGTCATTAATCCTTTTCGTGATTGTCCCTTTAAAACGTTCCAGATTTACAAAAAAGGTCAAATATGGCTTTTCCAAGATTCTGTATGGAGTCAAGATCGTGGCAATGTTTTTAAGTTCGGTGCCTTATATTATAAAATCAAATATAAGGGGCATGAATCTGAGATTAAATTCGCAATGCTTCACGATCTGCTCCATTTACAAAAAGTGGAGATTCGACTGTCACACCTGAGTAATCCGCTTAATATTAGTGCTTCATGAATATCTCAAAAGAAGAAATCCTGGAAATGTCCCATGGTGGACTGGATTTCTACCGGTTAGTAATACCGGATCTCCAAGTCATTAGTGAAAAAAAATGTAAATCTACCTACAATCCGTTTTATCAAGACGGTAAGCCCGGCTTTAGCATCTACTTTAAAGATGAAAAGTGGCGGTTCTATGACCACGGAGAGCCAGAATATCATGGCGATGTATTCATTTTTGCCGGACTTTATTACGGACTTGACTCCAATACGCAATTCGTTGAACTTCTGGAACGTATGTATGAAGACCTTACTAAAGCAACTGAAGAGGGTACTATTATCATTGCTGAGCCAGAAATTAAAACTTCTCTTGCTGTTGAACCAGTTCAACATACTCCGAATAAGTCTTTCACGCTTATGGAGCGACCTTTTACTCAACCGGAATTGAATTATTTTGCCAAATTCGGTATTACAGTTGATATCCTGAAGGAGTATAGGGTAGCTGCACTAAACAGCTACACGACTATCAATGCTTCTGGTAATCGTAACACTTTCCACAAGCCCAGGTTTCAAATGATGTTCGCTTACAAAGGAAATGGGTTCGCTAAAATCTATGTTCCAATACCTAAATCATTTTATTGGGTCGGACAAAAACCAGACAATTACATATTCGGTTGGAATCAAATCGAACAGGGCGATGGACATAACTTTGTACTGGATTATGTTATCATCACCGGTGGTGAAAAGGATGTCATGACCCTGCGGAGCCTGGGGTACTATAACGTGATCTCGCTCAATTCAGAAACGGCTTCCATCGATGCTAAATTTGCTGAAAGTCTGAATTACCACACTTTTAACAGGGTAGCCGTTCTCTACGACCTGGATGAAACCGGGCAAAAAGCTTCTCGTGAACTGGCAGACAAGTTCGGTTTCCGCCAGGTGATATTACCTGAAAGCCTGAAACTTGCCGGAGGCAAAGATGTTTCCGACTATGTTGCGCTGAAACTGGATATTGATCAGTTGAAGGCTCTTATTCAACCTGCCATCGATGAGGATGAAGGTGAGCCGCCCGGGCAGGAAGAGGAGGAAGAACCTCCTCAAAATGAAGAAGAAAATGAAAAGTCAGGTAATTTATCCGCAGGAGCACCTCCCGATGATAGCGACCTGTATGATCCCATGCCCTATCTTCCAGAGGATATTTATAATGAACTGCCTGATATCCTGAAGGAAAGCTGTGAACTCTTTGATGATCGCAGACAGAAAGACCTCTATCTGCTAAGTGCCTTCTCAGTGTTAAGTGGGTGCTTCCCTATGATTCGGGGTGTTTATGATGATGATGAAACCGCATGCAATATTTATTCCATGATAGTGGCTCCGCCAGCTTCAGGCAAAGGGGCAATGAAATGGGCAATAAAGTTGGCAAATAAGGTTTCTGAATACATCAAAGAGGATTACAAGGATATGCGGAGAAGGATCAAAGCTGCTAATGAAAGGAGAGAAGCCGGTAAAGAGTCTGAAGGTGAAAAAGTGGATGATATTGAAAAGGTTCGCAGAACCTTATATTTATCTGCTAATATCAGTTTTGCCGCACTGATTGATCTGATGGATGATAACGATGGCTACGGTATTATTTTTGATTCCGAGGCCGATGTCGTCAACAGAATGTTCATTACCGAATGGGGGCAGTATTCCACAGTTCTCAGACAAGCCTTCCATAGTGAGCCCATCAGTCATATTCGGATGACAGCATATATTGAAATTGAATTCCCCGTTCTGTCTGTTGCACTGAGTGGCACCAAAGACCAGTTGATTAACCTTATCAAGGAAGTAGATAATGGGCTTTTCAGCCGAATAATGTTTTATCAATTTTATAACATGGCTGTCTGGAGAGATCCCTGGAGACATAATAACAGTATGCGGGAGAAGTTTCTTGGCTTTGCCCATAGAGTGCTTGCCTTCTACATGGAATTACCAGAGAGGATAACCTTTGAACTCGAACCTGACCAAAAATCCGAATTCAATGCCTGTTTTGAGCAATGGACGGAAGAAATAAATCGGGAACGTAAAGGTGAAGGCATTGAAATCCTTTTCAGAATCGGAATTATCACATACAGAATTGCCATGCTTTTGACATTGCTCCGTCAAGAAAATATTGAATCTGCCAAGAATTCCCTAACTAAAGTTGTTTGTGATCTGAAGGATTTATATATTGCACTGAAGATCGCAGAAACACTAAAGGTTCATTCGTATGAAATCTATAATGAACTGGCCGGGTATCCAAGCAGAGTCCTTTCCTTCGGAAAAGACATCAGGGAGTATTACCATGAACTACCTGATTTTTTCACCAGAAAAGAAGCAGATGCTTTCGCCATGAAGCTCAACGTCAAACTTTCAACTGCTGAAAAATGGCTTAAAAAATTCATTGAAGAAAAGCTAATCGAAAGAACTCGGTACGGGCAGTATTCGAAAATTAAAATCCACAGAAAGTAGTCTCAAAGGGGGGGCCAGGTTGAAAAACCTAAGGGGAGAAACACTCTTTGCATTTTAATTGTTTTCTGGTATGATAGGCCGGTCTCCCCCTTTTCTCTTCTTCTGGACTCTATTAGCCCGTGAAAACAAGAAGATAACCATTAGGGTCTACAAGCCATTCCAGGGTAAAAATAGCCAGAGGGTACAAGTCAAGAAAAAAACTATAAGACTTCATCAGGTCGGTTAATAATCCGGTTCCAAAAAAATGGGTGCAAGCAATTTTTTTCGAGTTGGTATGAGTATATTTGTCTGAGTCTGGCAACAGATCGTTCTTTATTTAAGATATTGCAGTATTAACTTGTGATTTTGTCTTAGAAAACTGAGAAATTTCAAGAAACACAGATTCATGAAGTTGATGCTCACGGTACGCGTGGGCTTAGCTTTCTTGTGTTTCGGGTTTCTCAGACCTTCTAAGACGGATTGCTAATAACCCACGCTATTTTTTTGCCATGAAAGAAATATCCATTGTAAACTTCAGTGATAACATAAGAAGTCTTCCGATAGAAGAACACTCTTTTGTTACCAATTACAAAAATTGGGAACCTTATGAATACAGATCAAAGGAGTTTAAATCCGCTAATAAGCAGATATTCAAGAAGGAGCAAGCAGAAATAAACAGATATGATCTTTTTAAGCTGAATCAAGGTGATCCGGGAGTGTTCACTTTTAGCGTTTTTTATTGGGGATATCCTTCTGGCGGCATGCTAAACAAGAGCATGAACTCCATCATTGAAAAAGAAAATGTTAAGAAACTAATAGCCGCAATTTCTTACTTGCAGATGAAAAAAGAAGCAGAAGAATTTGAAGAAGTGATAAGTCAATTCAAAGGAGTTAATGGTATTGGTCTGTCAACATATTCAAAGTTTCTGCATTTTTTAGACTTCAGGATAGCAGGATATCCATGCCTGATTTTAGACTCAAGATTGATCAGGGTATTCAATAAAGGATTATTCAAAGAGTTCCTTCCATTGAAAAATATCAAGTATGAATCAGGTGAAAAGCATTATGTTGATTTTTTAAAGATCATGCATGAAAGCTCAGACAAGATGAATATAAGTTCTGCAAAAATTGAAATGTTCTTATTCACCTATGGGTTGAATATTAAACTGATCGAAAATAAATACCTGAAATAATTTTTCCTAAGGAGCAATTATTTAATATTATCCGATCATCTGAAAAACAGTAAGATGAAAATAAATCGTAAAACCTAATTATATGAAAAAGATCGTATTATCAGTAATTGTATTCATGGTATTTTCCACCATGACCTATTCACAGGAACTTTCTTTGTTTGAAAACTGGCTTCTGAATAACACTCCAGTTGAAGAAGTGAAGGCAAAAGCGCCAACAGGTTACACATTCTCCGAAAAGATCAACAAAGAAGATGGAATTGAATATCTCTTTGTCCGTAAAGTACCTGGCAACACTTATAAACTTATTGTGACTTATGGCAAAGATGGGAAGAGTGTAAGTTATGTGATCTATGAAGAATCATCAGAAAAAGTTTGGGGCAGATTCCCAAATATAAGAGATCTAGGGTACAAGCTAACAGATAATCAAGTTATGGGAAAAGTTGAGGTATCAGTATATGAGAATCAAAGTAAGAAAACAAAAATTGGCTTGATTCTTAACGAAAATGATATGATTCTGAAACTGAACTTCATGAGACTGTAAAGGAGATGGAAGATTGTGAACTAAGTTACCCTCAGATATTATTCTTACAAGGAATTGAAAATTGCCTTGATTATTTTTATAGTCATTTCCTTAGGATTAACAACAAGTGAGATATTCAGTTTTAACCATGTTTGCAAGGTGTGCTGCAATGAACACCTCTTGACCGGTATCTTTATATAGCTCAATGAGAAAATTGCTTAGAAGAAAGATATTCAGCCTCTTACAACAAAATGTCTAAAAACTTTTTTGTCTGACAACAATTTCTTAAATTTGTTATAGCTAAAGGCTTAATTGTAAAAAAAGGCTACTTTCCTGAAATTAGCAAGCCTCCATGTTCATTGGAGACGAGATCGTCAAAAAATTTTCCAGTTTGTTAATTGGCACAAATTATTTAATTTCAGCCAGTTAGAGATCGTAAACGGGTTGTTCTGGAACAGCCAGGCCACATGATTTAACCTACTGCACTTTCAGGTAAAGTTGCAGCCAAAAGGCAAACAAATGGTTTCCGATCACGATCTGAAAAAGATATTGAAAAACAATGAAAATCAATCAGAAGAAAAACTTGAAAAAATGGTCGAGTTAATAAAAACACTGGCATTTTTAGATTACGAATTTCAGAAAAGGAGGACATATGATAAATAACTCCATACGAAATGCGGTAATCTACACAAGGGTTTCCACGGACGAGCAGGCTGAACATGGCTTCTCCCTAGCACATCAGGAGGAATCTTTGAAGAAATATTGTGAGTTCCACAGTATCACAATTGTAAAACATTACCAGGAAGAAGGAGCTTCGGGCAAGGATTTTAACCGTCCGGCTTTCATTCATCTATTAGAATTTGCAAAAAAGAACAGACAAGAAGTGGATGCCCTGATTTTTACAAGGTGGGATCGGTTTTCAAGGAGTAACTTGGAAACCTTAAAAATGGAATTAGAATTAAGGAAACTGGGGATAAAATTAGTTTCCACCGAGCAAGCTATTGATGACTCATCACCAGAGCATAAATTAATGCTAACTATCTATAATTCAATAGCCGAGATCGAAAGAGACAAGATCTCTATCCGGACAAAAGAAGGCATGAGAAGAGCCAGCAAGGAAGGCTACTTCACTAATAATCCGCCAGTTGGCTATAAAAGAGTGAGAATAAACAATGAAAAGCCTTCTTTAGAACCCGATGATCGAGCACCTTTAATCAGACAGATTTTTGAAGATTATGCAACTGGAGCCTATACGGTGGAGGACATCAGGGTAAAGTACTGGAAACGAGGAATTAAACGGTGTTATGACGGAATGCAATGGCTCTTGATGAACATCACCTACACCGGCAGAATCAGGGTTCATGCTTGGCGAGATGAGGAAGAATTGATTGTTCACGGTTTTCATCCTTCCATCATTCCAGATGAATTGTTTGAAAAGGTTCAGCGGGTCTTGTTTGGCCGGAAATGGAAGGTTGATTTTAAGCTAAACAGAAATGAAACCTTGCCTTTAAGGGGACATCTGATATGCAGCCAATGTGGAAGAAACCTGACTGGAAGCAGCAGTAAAGCCAGAAACGGAAGTAAATATGTTTATTACCATTGCCAAGATGCTTGTAATGAGCGATATAGAGCAGATGAAGCACACCAACAGTTAAGGGAATACCTCAAATCCCTGACCATCAAGCCAGAGGTCAAGAAAGCCTACTTAAAATATATGGAGCAGCTTTTCAATATGAAAGAGGGGAGTAGAGAACAAGAAATAAAAGTCCTCCAGCATCGCATCCAGAAGACCAGAGAACTAAAGAACGGGCTGGAAGACAAATTCATCGGGGATTTAGTTGATAAAGAAACTTTTCAGAATGCCAGGGGACGATATGAAGCAGAATTGAAGGATCTGGAGGAGGAATTAAAGGTACTTAAGGAATCCACCACCACCTACAAGAAATATTTGAAAGAAAACCTGAATCTATTGGAAAATCTTGAATATCACTTTGAACATGTAAACTGGGAAGAAAAACAGAAACTTTTAAAAATCTTGTTTCCGGACAAGCTGATCTATCAAGATGACCGGTTTATCAATCCCAGTAAAGATGGAATTTCTTTACTGATCACTGATATTAAGGAATTTGAAAAAGATGGTGCTATCAATCAGACCGTCAAACATGATAAGGAGGTGCTGAAGCTGGGTCGGACAACGAAAGATAATTAATTATAACATTTAAAATTGTAAAATCCATTTGTGAAAACTAAAATCTTAATAGCTGTATATCAAATCTTTGGATTATTTTTATTAGGTGATTGTAAAAAACGGGGTACTGTACAAAAAATAAGTCATTAACAACCAGATTTACTCTCTCATTAAGTTAATGCTCAGTAGCTATGGTTGTTATAAACGTTTCAGCCATTTATGTACGAAAAGATTGATAGTTCAGCTATGACACTTTTTCGTTATGGCTAAAAAAAATACAAAAATTGAGAGTTTGCCTGTTCTGACACTCTTCGACGAGTCTCACAATCTATTATTAGCAAGTGAGATAACTGTCAGCTACAGGCACACGATTAAGCCGAGCTTGTTGCCAAAGTTAGCCTGTTCTAAGGATTCTGCTGACGTTCTACGCACGATATGGTCTGACCGACTTGAGCACGTTGAAGAGTTTGTAGTCATCTGTCTCAGCAGAGCTAACCGCATGTTAGGTTGGGCTAAGGTCTCATCTGGAGGACTCAGCGGGACGGTAGCTGATCCAAAGGTTATATTCCAAATCGCACTGAAGAGCAATGCTTCCAGCATCATCCTAGCACATTATGTAAAGTAAATAGTTATGTAAAGTGATGCCGTTAACACACTAATTATCAAAGGATATACTAATAATCACTTTACATAATATTTTTAGAATTTTTTCAGCCAGTCGATTAGATTTTCGTTTTTCGTCCAAACAGGTTCCTCGTCTGGATTGATATTAACGTATGCTTTTTCTAAGGCTTCGCGTTTCTGTTTGGAATCGGCCCGGGCATAAATCTCAGTGGTTTGAATGGATACATGTCCCAATATATCACGGATATATACCAGGTTTACACCGGCTTGAAGCAGATGCATCGCTTTTGAATGTCTAAGAGAGTGGCAACTGATTTTTTCAGGAATGATCATTTCATTCTCTTTTCGGGCCGCTTTAACATATTTCTGAACAATATGGTTGATGCCGGCACGGGTAAGTTTTTCCTTTCTGCTGTTAAAGAAAAGGGGATACCTATTGGCTGACGGTTCGTTTAATCCATTCTCCTTCAGATAGTTTTTAAGGTGCTCAACCTGAGCATCCAGCATCGGGACCAATCGTGCCTTATTACCTTTGCCGACAATCTTGATTGTGGCGGGCTTATTGAGCCGTAGCGTTGAGGAAGTTAAATCAATAGTTTCCTGTACTCTTGCCCCGGTGTCATACATCAGGGAAAGGAGCGTCAAGTCGCGCCTTCCTCTCGATGTCGTTATGTCGGGTTGATGCAAGAGCAATTTTATTCCCTCGATGGTTAAATAGGTCATACTCTCCTTTTTGGTTTTCTTAAATTTAACGGATAGGATCTGCTGGCATTCATGCAAATAATCCAAACGCTCATATTGTAAATACCTGTAAAAGGAATGAATGGCTGCCAGGCGTGCATTTCGCGTTGAGTTACTGCATTTTCTTTCCTTTTGAATCCAATCCAGAAACGCTATGATGGTTTCTTTGGTAATTTTCTCCAGTGTTAGTTTTTCGATTTTCACACCCTTCTCATTTTGGATGAAATTCAAAAGCAAAACCAAGGTGTCTCTGTAAGCAGTTATTGTATTGGCACTTGCCCCTTTTTCATCGGGCAAATACCTGGAAATAAAATCGGATATATACTTTGAGAAATCAGTCGGCGTCATAGTTTTTGAATTTAGGGAATACATCTAAACATACCATATCTATATCTTTAATCAAATCCGGATACATATTCGCAGTTAACCTGACATAATGATTTGTTGCACTCAGAGATTGATGTCCCAGATAATTGGAAAGTATCGGCAGCGAAGCATACAGATCAATCCCGGACTCTGCCATATTAGCAAGCGAGGTAACGGCGAATGTATGCCTCAGATCGTGAACGCGCGGACCATGCCATCGCCCGACATAGGGGATGGCTGCTTTATCCAGACATTTCTTAAACCAATACCCAATGCATTGCCCACATTTGCTTCCATCAAGTTTGACAAAGAAGTATCCGGATTTTGCTTTTCCTAAAGGAAGCAGGTCCCGATATATAACATATTCTTTGCAGACAGATGCCAGGGAGTCTGAGATCGGTATGATACGTTCCTTGCCATTTTTGCAATCCCTCACACGCAGATAGTTTTCATCCAGATTCACATCCTCCATTCTCATCGCTAAAGCTTCACTTTTACGCAGCCCTGTGCTGTACAAGAGCCTGATCAGTACAGGCATACAAAAAAGACCGGAATCCGTTGCTACACAAAGTAGTCTTAATTCATCACAGGCTTTAAATATGGCATCCATCTCTTTTTGCGAATAAATGTATGGGACGAATGTATTTCGTGAATAGCGTGGCAGTTTCGGTATATAGGATTGAATTCCCAAATCACACAGGTAGGAAGAAAATTGCACGAGAAATCCAATTCTTTGATAGTGGTAATAGTCCGATTCATTGGGTTGCTTTTTACCCCACTTTTCTGCAAATTCTTTTGTTATACCTAAGGACATTTCCACCCTTTCTGCCGCCAAACGATCAATTTGGGCCAAACTGACAGCACCTGACTGAAACTTAAAGCCAAGCGCTCTTTTCATCTCAATGAATTGCTTTATATGCAAGCCATAGATGCTCTTATAACGCTTAATCATAAAAGGCTCCTCCTTTCTGTTCGTAAAAATCAGTTTGTACCGGGGGAACATCAAGCACACATTGCCTCATTGATTTGAGGTCGATCCTGAGATAGTATCTGGTAGATTCCGTGCTTTCATGTCCAAGTACTTCCGAAATTATCGGGAGAACAGTACTTTGTTCAAGCATCCTGAATCCCAAACTATGGCGCAGGGAATGAGGACCAAATTTGCGGCCTTTGATGTCGATCCCCGCATTTATAAATGCTCTTTGAACCACATGAGTAACTACATTGCTTGTGGCAAAAGGTCCATAGGGTGGTCTCTCCGTTAATAATACATACGGTTCCTCTGATTTTGGACGGCCATATTTCAAATAATCAATAATTGCATTACCTATATCTGGCAACAATGGAAGTACTAATTCTTTCCCCGTTTTAAACTGCTCTATTTCAATAGTACAGGTATTCCAGTGCAGGTTTCCAAACTTCAGCCTGGAGATATCTGAGGCTCTAAGTCCCAGTCTTGCAGCCATAAGAATAATAGCGTAGTTCCGTTTCCCTGTTGGACTGCTTCGTTGGATTGTCGAAATCAGCTTCTCTATTTCCTCTTTGGAATACGTTGATGGCAGTTTCGGTTGGATAACAGATTTGTATTTAGGAATCTTTTTGGAATAATCCGTAGCTATAAGTTTTTGCTTAAATGCATACTTCATAAACCCACGGAGTATTGAAATTACAGATACTACAGGTATGTTTTTCCCGCGATCCAGTTCGCTGATGAAACCAAGAATATCAACCAGGTTGATATCGTTTAGAAAACAGATGTTTTTTTCATTGCAATAGTTCAGGAAACGGAAAAGATTAAGCTGATAGCAGTGCAATCTTATTATCGACAATCTTTCTTCTATTCTTTTGTAATCAAGAAAGCCGGTAATGATCTCACCTATCGGCCCGCAAAAAACAACCGGCTTTTTGCCGGGGCGGGGTGGTAGCTTGATTTGGCCTGTTTCCTGAAATTCCGACAACATCATGATGCTGTTATAATAATGTTTCTCATTAGTGGAAAGTTCCGGAATACCACGATCCTTGAACTCATGGTGAAGGATTTGTTTTCCTACATCCTGATCATAGCGCTTAATCCCTTTTGAGACCATGAAAATTCTAATTCGCTTCCAAGTACTCCTGTAATAGCCAGCTGTCCCTGTTGAATAAGATAGTTGAGATTCAAGATAATCAGCAGCATTAGAAATCAAGTCATTAAAATCCTTGTTTGGCTTGTTCATAATAGCAATTATTTGAAATGTGAATAAATGCAGTAATAATGACATTATTTCCGGGAAATTCAATAGAAAACTTCTCGATTAAGTGGTACTTGATTTCCCAGAATAGAAATTTTAGCTCATTTCGGAGAAAATATTATGTAAAGTGTTTTAATAGTTAGCCTCTGAATATAAACTTGTTAACCAATTTACTTTACATAACCATTTACTTTACATAATGTGCATTATGTAAAGCTTTACATAAAGCACACAACCACCCAAGTGGTAACCTACAACCAAGCGAACAGGACATTCGCTTAACGAGGAAGAACAAGGAAGCGGGTTTGGTGCTGGACCTTCAAGTCCTTGATCACATCATACTAACTTGCGAGGGTTACTACTCTTTCGCTGACGAGGGAACCCTCTGAACAACAACCGAACACCATGCCAATCCTGAAAATCTTGTTTCCTGATAAGCTGTTCTTTAAAAATGGTCACTTTATCAATCCCAGCAAAGATTGAATTTCGCTAATGATCAGTGGTCAGACTGGTTCTGCTCATGTGAAGGTGCTGAAGAAGCTGGGGAGGGTTAGGTGAATTTCTAGTTAAATTATCACACATTAAAGTTATACCTTTACTGGTAAACTTATGGCTGACGATTTACAGTTTTCTATGAAAAAGATTAAATTATTATTTAAGAATTTTTGGAGGTGGATATTGAAATCATGGAGAAATTACGTAATTCAAAGAATATTAGTGATTATTGCCTTTTTACTGGGTTTATCCATCATTTATTATCTTTTTATAATTAAAGATATAGCTAGTAATAATAGTGATAGAATTACTTTCCTAATTGGTTCATTTGGAATACTTTTTACTATTATTCAATTCTTCCTTAATTCCCTATCAAATAAACTAACCTTCATTAAGAAATTAAGGTATGAAGAATATGTAAAACTTAAAGAGATTATTGACGAGTTCAGTAATTATGTAATGGAAGATTTAGGGAATGTAGAGAAGTCGAGATATTTAAAAGGGAAACTTTATCTTACTTGTCGCGAATTCAAAGCAAGAATAGATACAGCCAACAAGTATGTTTTTCCTAATATAGCATCCCATCGCACAGCCCGAAAAGTCGAACAAAATTTATTATTTATAGTACATGAAGCAATTGGGTTTGATATGAAAAAAAATGAATTACCAATTGGGGTAGATGGGAAAATTATAGATAAAAAGCAATTATCAGTGTTAGCCATTAAATGGATTAAAAATACGAATCCTTATATCAATACTCCGGTAATTTTTAACAATGAATTTAACAATAACATGTTTGTAAAAACCTGCTTGACAGGCTAAAGCCAAAAGAGAAAAGCACCTGCTTTGTTGTTAACCAAAACCACAAAACA
>Ga0265595_1001069_pt1 | contig 22274 bp, 20 predicted proteins | sample saktaG_15_FD_190148 | JGI IMG/M metagenome (GOLD analysis project Ga0265595, IMG submission 190148) | Saline water microbial communities from Sakinaw Lake, British Columbia, Canada - sak_2013_06_06_50m | ecosystem: Environmental > Aquatic > Non-marine Saline and Alkaline > Saline ...
AAGCTTATCACTTTTACTGAAATTAAAAAGCCCTTTCTAAATAAAACCTTACAACAAATACGCGGCCGCGTATTTGTTGTAAGGTTTTATTTTCCACAGTTCTTGTCCGATCGACCCAAAACTGTGTAAATTAAAAAGCGCACTGGTTTCATCTCCTTGTGCACTTTTTTATAACTTCGCTTTAGTCCAATGTTGTGCTTGCTAAAAATTTTTCATTTTTGAAACCAAATTTTTCGGCAAAGATCCTGGCTTTCTCAAGTTCTTTTGCTTTTCTTTGAACTATTTTTGTTTGCTCATCCCACATAGCCAGCAAAAAATCTTTATCGCTGCTAATATCCATAACAGCTAAGGGTTTAAAAACTTCAATTGCGCTCGTCAATAGAACACGAAATTCTCTTTCAATAAGTAGGGTTCTTTCCCTTACCAATATTTCAACATTAAAGCAATTATGGGCAAACCCGAAGAAATTTTTAAATTCTCTTCTATCTACTATTTTAGGATAGAATTTCGCTATAAAAATAAAAAATACAATCAAAGGAATCCCTACAAATATTAACACTTTTAAAGCAAGCGCTGTGTCTAGTTGCATCTCGTTCCTCCTTGCTAAAATTCGTTCCGTTTAGTAACTAATTTTTAACTACAAATTCTAGCTTATTTTTAGCATATAGCATATTAAAAATCAAAAAATAATCTGATGGGGTAAACGAAAATCCCCGTTCCGCAAAAGTCCGTTTAAATAAAACGGGCGCTTACGGAACGGGGATCTGTCTCAAAAAAGAAGGAGCTATTTCTTCTTCTTTTTTGTTGTTGTTTTTTTCTTTTTTTTTGCTGGCATCTTTTTAGTATCTTTTCTTTGGCAGTCGACTATGCTACCATCCTTTATTTATTTTCGCACTTAAACAGATAGTGTCAATATGTGGAAAACTATTTTTTGAAATTTTTTAATTGAACCTCTTCTGTGAGAACAATATCAAATTCTTTTTTAATTTTTTTCTTTACAAAATCAATTAGTTTCTTTACATCACAAGCCCTAGCGCCCCCCATATTAACTATAAAATTAGAATGCTTTTGAGAAACTTGAGCCCTGCCAATTTGCTTTGTTTTTAAGCCAGCTTTTTCAATAAACCAAGCTGTGGGTATAAAGCCTTTTTCTTGAAACTTTTTTAACTCAGGAAATTTTTCTAATAATTCCTGCTTCTTAATTCCTAATTCCTGATTCTTAAAAATACTGCCAGCTGAATAATATTCTATGGGCTGGGTTTGTTTTTTTAAAATAAAAAAATCTTTCATTTTATTTTTAATTTCTTCTTTATTTCCTATTGGTAATTTTATTTTGGCTGAAAGAATAATTAAATTTTTATTATGTTTAAAAATTGAATCCCTATATCCAAACTCACACTTATTTTTTTGGAAATTAAAAATTGAAAATTGAAAATTTGCAGTATCTATCACTTTTACGCTTTCAACTATATCAGCCATTGACTGGCCAAAAGAACCTGCATTTCCACAAACAGCTCCTCCAACGGTTCCGGGAATTCCCATGGCCCACTCCATCCCAGCCAATCCCTCTTCATTAGCAACACCAACCAATCTTCCCAAAGAAACCCCTGCTTCAACCTCAATAACTTTAAATCCATTCTCAAAACTTTGAACTTTGAACTTTGAACTTTGAACTTTTATCACCAGCCCCTTATATTTCTTATCGTTTATTAACACATTACTTCCCCCGCCCAAAACAAAAAAGAGCAACCTTTTTTGTTGCGCCCATTGTAAAGCTTCAATAACTTCTTCTTGATTTTTAGCCTCAAAAAAATATTGAGCTTTCCCCCCAACCCTAAAAGTGGTTAGGTTTTTCAAAGAAATATTTTTTTGTAATTTATCTGAAAAAGACATTTTAAATCCATTGGCAGACAATTATAAAGAAATAATTATCTGCCAATGGACGGGAGGGTGTAACTCCAAATGTTAAAAGTGAGTGCCAGCTCCCATCCAATTTTAGTATAACACCAATGGGAAATATGAGGCAACCCCATAAGCAAGTTTTAACAAAAAACAAAAACCCCCGAAAGGGGGCTTTTGTCACATTTGGATAACACTCACTTTATTGACCTAATCATAGCAAATATTTTCTACTTTGTCAATGGCAACACAGAAGTAGCGTTTTCCTGGGGTAATAAATCGCCAAATTCTTTTGACCAATCAGGGTTTATCTCAACCGCTTTTTGAGCAATTTCAGTTGCTTTTACCACATCGCCCGACACTCTAGCCACTTGAGAAGCCACTTGATATGACCTTAAAACGCCTTTTTCCAAATCAATGGCTTTTTGAACTAATTCATTGGCCGTATCAAAATCTTGAGTATAAAGTTTTGTTTGAGCCAAAACCCAATAAGATTGCTGATTGTTTGGAGATTGAGCCATTGCTTGCTCCCCATACATTAAAGCTAAGTCTATTTTTGAAGAGTCTAATAAAACATAAGTGTTATAAAGTTGAGCTAATTTTAAGCTAATTCTATAATCCAAAGGAGAATCTTTTTTTCTTTGTTCCATAAGAATAGCCACAGCATCAAGCTCTCTTATTAAGTCTTCTTTTTTGGCTTTTTCAATATTATTTTGAACAACATTTTGGGAAAAATCAGCAAAAAAATCAGTTACTTGATACTTACCTAAAGAAGATGTTTCTAACCACTTAACATAACCTTCTAGTCTTTCTTGTTGATATTGATTTTGAACAGCCACAATTATTCCTTTATCAAGTAAATGAGGTTTATAAGAAAAATAATAAAGACATAAAAAGCCAACAACCAAAACAATACCCAAAGGCCATTTACTTTTTGCTGTAAAATAGCTTTTGTTTTTTTCTGGACTTTGATAAAAACTCAAAAAAGCAACAAAAGCCAAAACCAAAGACAGCATCATTAAACTTCCCACCATATCAAAAACAGTTAAATTTTGAATAAAATAAGCTATGGGCAAAACCGTAAAAACAGCAAACGTCCAAAAATCAATTGTTTTGTCTTTAAAATATTTTTTTCGTAAAACCCAAATTATAGAAAAGAAAATTCCCAAATAAGCTAAAAATCCAAAAGCCCCCACTCCAACTAAGGTATCTAAAATAATATTGTGGGTTCTATCAAACCAAAACTCTCCCCCGCATTTAGCTGTAAATAAACAAGGATTAAAATACTTTGGAAACAAAATATCATAATTTTCAGGGCCCCAGCCAAAAAATGGCCTTTCCAAAAATCCTTTTTCAGCAATTGCCCAGTTAGCAAATCTACCTTCTGTAGCCATTTTCCCAAATAAATTATGAACAGAATTGTTTGGCAAATATAATAAAACAATTGAAACTACAACCACTAAACAGCCCAAAACAAGAGCTACTTTACCAAGTAAGCTAACTCCTTTATTCTTCACTTTAAAAGCTAAATACAAAACACTAATCAATAGGGCTCCTCCAATACAAGCCCCCAAGGCCGCTCTTGCTCCTTGTAGGTAAATGGCTACCAAAGACACTAAAGAAACAAAAGCTAAAGAAGTTTTTAAAATAATATTCTTTTTTTCTTGAAAAAATAAATACCCTCCAATAAAAAAATTAAACATTAGGTAAGACCCCAAAAAAGAAGTATTACCCAAAGTAACTCCCATCCTATCAGAAAAAGTAACCGCCTTAACCCCAAACTTTTCTAAAATACCAAAAACAGCAACAACAAAAGCCACCCCTAAAGATACAAAAAATATGTTTTTCCACTCTTTAATAGTTTTTAAGGTGCAAGAAACAGCCAAAGAAAAGCCAAACATACAAAACCACATTAAAAGCCCTGACATTCTTTCAAATTTTGACCAAAAAGACCTTGACGGGTCAACGCCAAAAATGCTGGATATTGCCATGAAAAATATAAACAAACCAAAAGCCAAAATAACAGCATTTTTTTTGGGACGATACCTTTTATTATAAATAGCTAAAATTAACCAAGCAAAAAATATTACTTGGCAAAAAAACATAAAATACAAACTTTTTGGCCCCACAAAAGGGAAGTAATATTTAGAGCTATAAATTAAAGGAGCAATTAAAGACAAAGAAGCTCCCCAAAAAATTATTGTTTTTAAAAACTTCTCCCAACCCGTGCTAACAACATCAGCTAAAATTTGTTTTTCTTTGTCTAAACTATTCTGAGAGTTATTAGCTAACATTTTTCTTTCTTTTTTAATTCTTGAACTTTTACCCATAGTTATTTATTATTAGTTGCTTATTATTAGTTATTCTACTCACTTTACTATTTAATTTCAACTCTAAAATACGAAAAGGCTTTAGTTTTTAGACTAAAGCCCTACTTTTCCTTTATGTTTTGCACCAATTTTTTGTAATTCTCCCACATTGCCAAACTAGCAACATGACCTTTGCCCCTATAAACCTCGATACGTTTAATCTCATCCTCCAGCCTTTTTGAGTTAAAAACCTCAAAGAAACTACAAAATGGAGACCAAATTGGCCGAGGACAAATTTTGACAAAATGCCCAGCTTTCTCCATTGAGGCTAAAAAGGTTAACACTGCTCTTGGCAAATGATAAACAGCAGTGGTGAATATTAGATACTTTATCTCTGGATGGTTAATTAGAAACCCAATGAGCCACTCCATCTGATCAAAAGTATTAAGATTAGCCACCGAAAAACCCTGACAAAACAAATTAGAAGACTCTCGACCCGTAAAAGAAATTATTGTTTCTTTTAAATAAAGCGGGTCATCTCTTGTCCCCGGAACAAGGCAATATTTTCCTTCTGGCCAAAACTCCAACCCTTGAATAACCCTACCTGGCTCATTTTGCCCAGGAATAATTGCAATAGCTGTTTCCTCTTTAGGACCTGGTAGCCAAGTTACTGGAAGAACATTTAAAATATCATCCAAAAAATTTTCCACTAATAAAATCACCTTCTTTCTTGGCTTAAACTTTGTTAAATAGCTCCACCGAAAACATACCTTATTTTAACAAAAAAACAAGGGTTGGGGATATTATTGTGGGAATTTAAGGTTTTTTATTATATGATAAGTATAATGCAAAAGATAAGACAATTTATTTTAATTATTGGCGATATTGCTTTAGCTTTTTTAGCTTTGCTTTTAACTTTAAACTTAAGATATTGGGGCAATCTTAATTCTTTTGTTTTAAACCAACACATAGTGCCCTTTACTATTATTTATCTTGTTTGGATTATATTCTTTTATATTTTTGGGCTTTATGACTTAAAAATAATTGGCCCCAAAAGCGAACTTGTCCAACGGATGATTCAATGTTTCTCTGTTTGCTTGGTGGTTGGCTTAACCTTTTTTTACTTAATACCTTTTTTTGGTATTACTCCTAAAACTAATTTACTTTTAAACACCGCTATTTTTGCTATTTTAATATTTTTATGGCGAAAGTTTTTTTACACTCTATTCTCCTCGGTTTATAGAGCCAACATAGCTTTTTTGGGAAAAATGCCTTTGGCTTTAGCTTTATCAAATGAAATTAAAAACCAACCCCAGCTTGGCTATAAGCTAATTGGATTTTTAAATGCAAAATCTAGCTTATCAGCTCAAATTAAAAAGCATAAAATTAATGTTTTAATTGTAAGTGGAAATGTTGAAAAAAACTCTACTTTAGCTGAGCAACTTTATCAATGTTTGTCTTTAAAAGTTACCTTTTTATCTTTGGACAAAGCTTACGAGAAAATTTTAGGTAAAATTCCCATTGACTTTGTAAGTCAAGCTTGGTTTTTGAAAAATCTTTCTGAAAGCGAAAAATCAACTTACGATAAAATAAAAAGATTAACTGACTTTATAATAGCTGTCGCTTTAATTATTTTAACTTCGCCTTTTTGGCTAATAGCCTCCCTTGCTATTAAATTAGATGATAAAGGCCCAATTTTTTATAAACAAGAAAGAGTGGGGCGAAACAGAAAAAACTTTTCAATTTTTAAATTTAGATCAATGATTGTGAATGCTGAAAAAAGGGGAGCTATGTGGGCTGAAAAAAAAGACCCAAGAGTTACCGCAGTTGGTAAGGTTTTAAAGAAGTTTCATATTGATGAGTTTCCTCAAATGCTTAATGTTTTAAAAGGCGAGCTTTCCTTAACAGGGCCAAGGCCCGAAAGGCCAGAGTTTGTAAAAACTTTAGAAAAAGAGATCCCTCATTATAATTTACGCCACATTGTAAAGCCAGGCTTTACTGGTTGGGCTCAAACCAGATTTATCCAATACGCAAGAAGCATAGATGAAAGCCATGAAAAATTTCAATATGATTTATACTATATAAAAAACAGATCCTTTTTACTGGATCTAGGAATTTTGCTGAAAACTTTTTTACTTTTCTTTAAAACAGAGTAACTAAGTTAGTTCTCTAAATATAACTTTTCATATTTACAAACCATTTGCTCTAAAGTAAAATTAGCTTTGGCTTTTTGCAAATTATACTCCCCCATTTGTTTTCTAATTTGGGGATTTTTTATTAAATACTCTATGCTTTCTTTTATTTCATTAAAATAATTATTTTTTACCAGAAACCCACCTTCGCCACGCCAAAGCTCGCCAGAGCAAAGGCGGGCTTCACTTGGCTTCGGCGTGGCAAGCCCACCAGAGCCATCGTCTATTAGTTCGCTAATACCACCAACATCAGAAGCCACAACTGGCAAAGAAGCAAACATTGCTTCTAAAATTGTAATTGGCAACCCTTCAAAGCCAGAAAGCAAAACAAAAATATCAAAAGCAAAAAATAACTCTCTAGCTTCTATGGGAGATTTTTCTCCTAAAAGCAAAACGCCTTCTTCTAGTTTTTCTTGCTCAACAAAATTATGACATTCTTGAGACAAAACTCCCCCACCAAGCAAAATAAACTTTACATTTTTTTCTGTTTTCAAAACTTCTTTAGCCACTTGTAAAAACAAAAAAGGATTTTTGGGTTTGCTTAATCTAGCCACCATAGCTATAACAATTTCTTTGTTTTTTATATTGTAAGAATTTCTTAACTCGTTTCTTTTATTCTCAACATTAAAATTAATGCCATTTTTAATTACTAAAAACTTTCTTGACTTGGCAATTTTTCTTCTAATCCCATCCACCATTACTTTATTTGAAACACAAACAATTTTATCACAACCAATAGCGCTTAACTTTTCCATTGAAACAAAAGCATTTTCCATAAAGCTAAACTCATCTTTGTTATAAAAGCTCCAGGAATGAACCGTGTAGTAGATATTTTTTATCTTCAATGATTTCCCAGCCATTCTTCCCAAAAAACCAGCTTTTGCTGAATGACAATGAACAATATCATATTTTCCTTTTTTAATTATTTTTTTCAAAGCAAAAAAAGCTTTAATATCGTTAATAATTGAAATTCGCCTAACTAAATTTTCAACCTCATAAACCTTTATGTTTCTAGCTTTTAATTTTTCAACCAATAATCCATTTGGAGAACAAGCCACCTCAACTTCAAATTTTTCTTTATCTAAATTGCAAACCAAATCAAAAACCACTCTTTGGGCCCCACCCCAATCTGAAAGCGTTATCACTTGAAGAACTTTTATTCGTGCCATATTAAAGTTTATTCTAGTATCTATTTTTTTAATTTACAAATTATCAATTTTCAATTTTCAATCAATTTTCAATGATTTAATTTTAAAATTTAAAAATTTGAATTTATTTGAAAATTGAAAATTTGTAAATTGAAAATTATTTATATCGTGCCATTTTTACCCTCTTCGGTATGTACAACCACAAAACCCGCAAAACAATATGGAATAAACCCTGTATCTTCGGGTATTTGTATTTTGTTATGGCTTTCCACCTTGCTTTAATGGCAAACTTTTGTTGCTCTCTATTTTGCCATGACAAAGAATTCTTGAGCACTCTATACTTTAACAAATTTTCTGGTAAATTAGCAATTTTGTACTTTGTGGCTAATCTTAAAACAAACTCGTAATCTTGAGCTTTCTTAAACTTTTCATTATAAAGCCCTTCTAAAATTAAAATATCTTTTTTAGCTAGCCAAGAAGAATGAATAACTTGATTATTAAATAAAAGCTTTTTTTTGATTTCATCAGTTAAAAAAGTTAGTTTCTTTTCTCCAATAATTTCTCCGGTTTCATTTATTAAAAAAGCAAAAGTGCCCAGCAAAACAACATCTTTATTTTTTTGCATAAAAGCAAACTGTTTTTCTAGCCTATCTTTTAAGCTAACATCATCATCATCCATTCGCCCAATATATTCACCCTTAGCTTGCCCAATAGCAATATTGAGTGATTTTGTTAAGCCAAGACATTGAGTATTATCAATTATTCTTATTCTTTTATCTCTTGTTTTATACTCATCCAGTATAATGGGAGTTAAGTCAGTTGAGCCATCATTAACAATCAAAAACTCAAAATCCCCATAGGTCTGCCCTAGTACACTATCAATGGCTTGCTTAATAAACCGCTCGCCATCATGGGTTGCCATAACAATAGAAATTTTTGGATTGAAATTTGTCATAAATTACAATATGATAAGAAATACAATGCAAATAAAAAATACAATTAAAAATACTTTACTTTGGAGCCAAAAGTATACCCAAACTGATATGCTTTATTTAGCCAAAGGTGGCTCTTGGCTGTTAATGGGGCAAATAATTGGTTCTGTGGCTAATCTCTTACTTATAATGGCTTTTGCTAACTGGCTTTCTAAAGAAACTTTTGGAACTTATAAATATGTTCTATCGCTTTTGGGAATTTTATCAATCCCTTCTTTGTCGGGCTTAAATTCCGCTGTTTTGAATTCCGCTTCAAAAAATGAAGATGGTACTTTTTTAAAAGCTTTTCAGCTAAAACTTAAATGGGGTTTTTGGGGAACAGTGGCTTCTTTAGTTGTTGCTTTATATTACTTTCTACAAAGTAACCCTACTTTAGCTGTCTGTTTTTTAATTGTGGCTTGTTTTTTGCCTTTTTTCAACAGTCTATCACTTTATGAAAGCTTTTTAGCTGGTAAAAAAAACTTTGCTTTACAAAATAAATTCAGCAGTTTAACTCAAGTTGTTTCTTTATTATTCTTAGGAGGAACAATATTTTTTACTAAAAATATTTTTATTATCTTGTTAGCTTATTTTTTACCCTTAACACTGCTCTATGCTTTATTCTTTTATCTAACCAAAAAGAAATATCGTCCAGAAGGTAAGCCCAATCCAAAGACCATTTCCTTTGGAAAACACTTAAGCATAATAAGCATTATGGGAGGTGTGAGTAACCAATTAGACAAAATAATACTGTGGCACTTTTTGGGTCCTGCCCCCTTAGCTATTTATTCTATCTCCATGATACTACCTGATAGGATAAAAGATATTTTAAAAATAATTGGCAGTTTAGCTATGCCAAAGTTAGTTACCAAGCCAATTGACGAACTAAAAAAATCAATCCCTAAAAAAACTATTCAGCTTTTTGTATTAGCCACTCCCGTAATGATTCTATATATCTTAACAGCTCCTTTCATTTTTAAATGGTTTTTTCCTCAATATGTAGACTCGGTTATTTACTCACGAATTTACGCTTTAATTCTTTTATCTTTCCCTCGACTTTTAGCTGGCTCGGTTATACAAGCTAAACAAAAAACCAAAGAGCTTTACATTGTCTCGTTGGTGTTAACGCCTGTGTATTGGATTTTACTTTTGGCTTTAATCCCCTTTTTCGGACTTTGGGGAGCAATTATTTCTTTCTTAATATTAGAAATAGCTACTTTTATTTTGCAATACTGGCAATTTAAAAAAATTACAAATTCTTAAAATAATTAATATTTTTTAAATCATTTTCTAAGCCATCACCTTTTTTTGGCACTTCAAAAACCAAAAATACATCTTCTGCTTGCGCTATGGGCGTAAGTTTTTCTTTTACAAATTTATAATTAAATGACCCTTCCCACAAATCTAAGTGCTTGTCTGTTTCATCTTCAATATTACCACCAGACAAATGAAAATACTTTGGCGACAAAACATCAATGCACTCGCTAATAAAATCATAGGGATTAATTTTTTGCCAAACAGCAGAGGCCAAAGAATGGCACACATCAAAACAAATCTTAAAACCGCATTCTTTGTTGATGAATAAAAGCTCTTCTTTGGAGTAGCCAAAGCACATAACCCCGCCTTCTTTCACACCCACAAAGCCAATTTTAATCATGCTTTCCATTAAAACTCGGGTGTCTTTTATTTTAAAGGATTCTCGCTTAAAAATTTCCTTACTATCCCCCACCCCGGGATGAACAACAATAAACTGGCTTTGTAAATAATCTGCTGTTTTTATAACCTGTTTATGCCAAATTTCTAAATTCTCATCTGTTAAATTAAAAACATCAAAATTATGAGTTGTGTGAGGACTATGTAAAGCCACTTGGATATTATTTTTTTTGAAAATATCAAAATCAGTTATAGAAAAAGAATTAGGCTTTAAATAAATTTCCACAAAGTCAGCTTTGCCCTGCAAAATTAAGTCAACAACCAAAGGAAACCATTGTTTATTGCTACTCCAAATTTTAAAACCGTATTTAAACATATAACTTTAAATCACGAAACACACTATTTTGTTCATCCTGAGCACTCGTTTTGTCACCCTGAGAGATTAGCGAAGGGTCTCAGCTGAGATTCTTCGGGACGACAATTCAGTCGCCTCAGAATGACACAAATGAGTATATTAAGTCCTGAGTCAGCGGAGTAGCTTTGACAATATCACAACTTGCTTTTTTGCCTAAAATTTCTTCCAAATATTTTACTTCCAAGCCAATTGCTGGGCGAAAGCTACCAACATTGTCTTTTGTGAAAACTTCTCCCTTTTTTATATCTTTAATAACCCACAAAGACCTTCTAAATTGTTTATTTTCTTTTTCGCTTTCAGTGGTTCCAAGAAAAGGCTTACCAAGCATTTTTTCTGTTTCTCTAATTTGTTTTACCATCAAAGAAAACTCATTTGGCTCTAAGGAAAATGCAGCGTCTGGCCCACCGTCTTTTCTATTTAAAATAAAATGCCGTTCAATAATTTTTGCTCCCAAAGCAACAGCCACAGCCCCAGAAACAACACTCAAGCTATGGTCGGAAAGCCCCACTACAACATCGAAAAATTTATTTTTAATTTCTGGAATTGTCAGCAAGTTTAAATCCTCAATTTTCGTTGGATAAGCGCTAATGCAATGCAAAATTGCAATGTCATTTACGCCTTTTTCTTTTAAAATAGAAACTGCTAAAGATAGTTCCTCAAAACTAGCCATACCCCTTGAAATAACCACTGGCTTTTTTGTTTGAGCTATTTTTTTTAAAAGATTAATGTCTGTTGTTTCAAAAGAAGCTACTTTATAAAAAGGGCAATTCTTTTCTTCTAAAAAATCAACAGCTGAAAAGTCGTAAGGGGTGCCAATAAAAATTTTATTATAACTTTTGGCAATTTTTTCTAAATCCTCATACCAGTCCCACGGGGTTTGAGCAATTTCGTAAAGTTGATAAAGAGTTCTTCCCTTCCAAGCCTCATTTACCTTAACTTGAAAATCTTCTTTTGAAGAGTTTAAAGTCATTGTATCTGGGGTGTAGGTTTGGACTTTAATAACATCAGCCCCAGCCAAACAAGCTTGTTCTGTAAGCTCTTTGGCTTTTTGGAAATCACCATTATGATTGGCTGAAAGCTCAGCAATAATAAGAGTTGTTTTAAGTTCTTTTAACATATGTTTTCCAAATATCTTCTTGACCTTCTAATTTAAAGCCAAGTTTAATAAAAAGTTTTTGAGAAGGGATATTGTCTTGGTGAGTTTGGGCCTTAAAAATTCTTATTCCTTTTTCTTGGTTTATTTTTATTAAAGCCTGCTCAATAGCAGTAAAAGCAATGCCCTTGCCTTGAAATTCTGGCACTAAAGAGATATGCACCTCAGCTTCCTCCCCCAACAAATCAACTCTCACTTGCCCTGCTTTTTCTTTGTTGACTAAAATGACAAAAAGATTTTTAAGAGAGTTCCCCTCTACAATAGGCTTTATCCAGCTTGTATGCTCTTCCCAAGCCACTGGATTGGCATCTTTTGAATACCTGTAAGTTGAAACCTGATTGCGTAATTCAAACAAAAATTCAATATCTAAAGAGCCTACTTTTTTTAAATTTATTTCCATGCTTTAATTTAATCTTTGGAAGGTGGAATGAGCAACAGGACCTTCTAATAATTGCTCAACTTTATTTTCTTCAATGGCTTTAGCTAAAATTGGAAAAACCTCGTCAATTGCTTTTAAAAATTCTTTAATATGTTCCTCGCGAAAAGCTAAAGAAACATAAATTCCCCCCGAAGCTAAAACATTTCTTTTTAGCATTTCTTGGGTATATAAAGTTCTAATGGCCTGGGAGTTTGGATAATCAAAACTAATATGCAACATAGCCAGAAACCCCTCAATGTGAAGCTTTATAGTATATTTTTGAGACAACTCAACTAAGCCCTTTTTTATCTCCAAGCCAGTTTTTTCTAAATAATCTGGAACATTTTCTTCTTGCATTTTTTTAATGGTACGCAAAGCCGCTGTGGGACCAATTCTCTCTGTCCAGTAAGTGCTGGATATAAAGCTATTTTGAGCTTTTTGCATTATTTCTTTTTTACCAATAATAGCTCCCATTGGAAAACCATTGGAAATACCTTTAGCAAAAACCGCAATATCTGGATTGACGCCCAATTTTAAATGAGATCCCCCAATGTTAAATCGAAATCCAACTGTTATTTCATCAAAAATCAAAACCGCTCCAATTTTATTGGCAATTTCTCTTACTTTACTCACAAAACCAGCGCTGTCTTCTTGAAACTTCATTGGCTCCATAACAATAACACCAATATCGCTATTTTCTGCCACAATTTTTTCTAACTCTTCAATTTTATTGTAATGAAACGGCAACATTGTGCCCAAAAGCCCTCGGGGCACCCCATTGGGCGCTAAACCAGCTAACAAATGGCCATCTAAGTTTTTATCATTAGCCAAATTAGCTGATAAGTACCAATCAGACCAACCGTGGTACCCACAAAAACAGATTTTATCTTTACCAGAATACGCCCTGGCAATTCTAATAGCTATGGCCATTGATTCCCCACCAGTTCTAGCATACCTAACCATACCAGCCCATGGATGAATTTTTAACAACACTTCAGCTAACTCAACCTCTTCTGGGCAATTTAAAGTATTCATTGAGCCATTATCAATAGCTTTTTTCACAGCATTGTTTATATCATCATCAGCATAACCTAAAATGCAAGCTCCAATGCCCATATAAGAAAAATCTAAATATTTATTTCCATCTAAATCCCAAACCAAACAACCCTTAGCTTTTGTATAATAACTTGGCCACAAATCAGGTAAAAACATCTCAGGCCTTTTACTTAAAAGCTGGGTTCCCCCGGGAATTATTTCTTTGGCTTTTTTGTAAAGCTCTATACCTTTTTTATTTTTTTCTTGAAGACTCATAAATTTTATCTTGCATTAATGATTTTGCTAATCCTTCGTTGCGCTGAATTTTTTTATTTATTTTTAACAATTCAGAATTTTGGCTTAAAAATTTTAAAGTATCTTCCAAGCCAAAGTATCTTTTCTTTTTATACAAAGCCTTATAAATTTTTCTTATTAAAACTAAATCTTTTTGTTCATCTAAAGTTAGCCTTAATCCAGATAAATCATTTCCATTTCTAACTAAATTGCCAATTTTAAAAATTTCTGGATGGCTGGCAATGTAAGGAGTAACATGTTCTCTTTCGGATTTTAATTTGGCATTTTGCCACATTTTTTCTAAAGCCTTAAAGCTAAACACCTCAATATCAAGTCCATCGGGAAAAGTTGGAGGCCTTACATTACTAACATAATCAAACTTATTTTTTAAATAAAAACTAATTACTTCATCACAAATTTCCCAATCAAACAAAGGGCAATCCCCTGTTAAGCGAACTATGTCTTTTAAGTTAAATACTTTAGCTGCTTGGTAAAACCTATCCAAAACATCATCTTGGGAGCCTCGAAAAACCAAAACTCCTGCTTTTTTAGCAACTTTTTCCAAAATATCATCACTTTTATCTTCGGGAATAGCTAAAATAATTTTTTGACAAAGAGTTGATTTTTTTACTCTTTCAATTTCCCTTTCTAAAGCTGTTTTTCCCAAAATCGGCCTTAAAACTTTCTTTGGCAACCGCGATGAACCAACTCTAGCTTGAATAATAACTCCAATCATTTTCGTTTGTTATTCTGAGCCAGCAGGCGAAGAATCTCAAAGCCGAGATCCTTCGCTTCGCTCAGGATGACACATTTTTTATTTTTAACGCTATTTTCAATGTATCTATTCCTCTTTGTAAATCGCTTTCTGGATTTTTATTTAATTTAAGACAATTTAAAAACTCTTTTACTTCAGCTAAATATGTTTCGTTCCAATCAAAATCTTTTATCTCGTCAGTTGTCTGCCATTTTTTATTTGAAGACAAAAACAAGTCCAGTTTAGCATTACCTAAATCCCAAATCAAAGTTCCTTTTTCTCCAATAATTTTTAAATGCCTTGAATAATTCCTTTGTAAGTAATCCATATGAATTTGTCCAATAATTCCGTTTTCAAACTTTAAAATCATTTCAACATAATCTTCAACATCAATTTTTAAATCGCTTTGTTTTTGAACCAAGCCAAAAACATTTTTAACTGGGCCAAATAAATTATACAACAAATTTATTTCATGAATATCATCTAATAAAATTCCACCGCCCAGCTCCTTTTTAGCAGAATAACTTTTTGAATAATCAGTGTTAGCTCGCCAATCAGGCAAATAATAACCAAACTCCGCTCTCACTCCAAAAATTTTGCCTAAAGTTTTCTTTTTTAAAATATCTTGAATTCTTTTAAACTGAGGATGAAAATCAATATTATAACCAACCATTACTGGTTTTGTATTTTGGCTTACTTTTTGCAGTTGAGTTAATCCTTTTAAAGTATGGCTTAATGGCTTTTCAATAAACATTGGAATTTTTGTTTTAGCAACCTCCAAAGCAATCTTTAAATGCGTTGAACTTGGCGAACAAATAAAAACCGCATCCCATTTTTCTTTTAACGCCTCTTTTAGAGTGTACGAGGGCAGACCTAATACAGGGTCAATTATACCAATGTGCCCAACACTTAGTGTTTTTAAATTTTTTATATGCCGCTGCCCAATAGAACCAGCCCCCACCACTAAAATTTTATATTTGCTTTTACCACATCTCTTGACATACTTTATTAAACTATGGTATCATTATTCTAATGAAGATGGGGACTGGGAATGCCCGGGCCCCATCTTTTCTTTTGGAAAAAATTTCAAACCATAACCCATTATATTGCCATTTCTATTGCGAAATTTAGATTTTATTATTTCAAAAGCTGGATTCGCCTTTTCTGGATATAGCCCAAATTTGGCGGTTGGGTAAGCAACTAAATCCGCTACTTGATGCCCATTTTCATTCTGTTGTTTGGTTAAAAAAATCATTTTTTGAATTGTTTTTTGAAATCGATTTGCCGAAATTACATTATTACCACAAAAAGAATCGTGATTAATTATGTTGGTAAAAGCAGCCAATAAATCGGTGTTTGATTTTGAATCACGCGATTCTACAGAAATGTAACCGATGTCATTATTTTCTTCTAAAAAGAACAAGAATCTTTCCATAATAAATTCCAACGAAAGAACATAAGGATTAGCTGGGTCGGTATATCGTTCCTTTAGTTTTTGCTTTGATATCACGGAGGATATAATAGTGAAAGGCAAACCAAAAATCAAATTATTTAAATTATTATAAAAATCTTCTTTTACATTCTGATTCAGCAAGATGTTAAAAGGCGACTCACACTTTCTTATTTCCCGAGAATGTAAAATAACTTCTATATTATTAAAATATTTTACTTTAAAATTGTTTATCGCCTCATTACTTTTAGTTTGATATTCTGCTTCATCAAAAATACAGCCAGCCAAACAAAAAACTGGAAACTGTGGGTCAATTTTTGCTAAACTATGGTCCCCCGACTCATCTAAAAACATTACTTTCGTCATAATAAAATATTACTTTTTATTGGCATTTATTATTTCTTTAACAGATGCAATTACATGCTCTACTTCCTGGTCTGTGAGTTTTGGAAATAAGGGTAAGGTAATAGCTCTCTCATAGTATTTTTCAGCTATTGGAAAATCGCCTTTTTTATACCCAAACTTATTTTGATAAAAAGGCATAAAATGAACCGGCACATAGTGCACTTGGCATTTTATCCCTTTTTCCCCTAATTGCTCAAAAATTTCTTTTCTGCTAATTTTTAACTTCTCCAAATCAAACTGTATTGGGTAGATATGCCAAGCTGTTTTAGCAAAGCTTTCTTCTTTTATTAAAATAATTTCTTCTGTATCTTTGAATGCTTCTTGATATTTTTTTGCAATTTCTTGCCTTTTTTCAATAAACTTATCCAATTTTTTAAACTGGGAAATCCCCAAAGCACAGTGAATATCACTTAGCCTATAATTGTAACCAAGTTCCTCAATCTCATAATACCAAGGAGCAATTTCTGGTTTTTTAACAATGCCATGATGCCTAAAATTTCTTAGCTTAACAGCTAAAGCCTCGTTATTAGTCAAAACCATCCCCCCCTCCCCAGAGCAAATTGTCTTTACGGGATGAAAGCTCAAAATTGTTAAGTCAGCTACAGAGCCAACTTTTTGGCCTTTGTACTCACTCCCTAAAGCGTGAGAAGCATCTTCCACAATTGGCAAATTATGTTTTTTAGCTATTTCTTTTATAGCGTCAAGATCACAAGCCTGCCCTGCAAAATCAACAATTGCAATAGCTTTAGTTTTTGAATTTATTTTTTCCTCTATTTTTGCAGGGTCAATATTTAAAGTGTCTGGTTTAATATCAACAAAAACAGGTTTTCCCCCACAATAAACAACCCCGTTTGAAGTAGCTGAAAATGTTAAAGGCGTTGTAACAACCTCATCCCCTTCTTTTATTCCCAAAACAAAATAAGCCCCGTGCAAAGCAGCGGTGCCAGAAGAAAAAGCCACAGCATATTTTACATTGCAATAACTGGCAATGGCTTTTTCAAATTCATCTACTTTTGGCCCACAAGTTAGCCAGTCGCTTTTTAATACTTCAACAACAGCGTCAATATCGCTTTGATCAATCCATTGTTTGCCATAGGGAATTATAAATTTTTTATTAAGCATAAAAAATAAGAATCAGGAATTATGAATTAAGAATTAAGGACTTGATTCCTGATTCCTGATTCCTAATTCTTTATTCTATGATTTTCTTCAGGTCTTCTCCTTTTAGCCACTGGGTGTTTGTGTCGCTTGAATAAACAAAATTTTCCAACAACTTTTTTCCTCCTCTGTCTTCGCTATAAGGCCAAAAAGGAAAATCTGGCTCAATCACATAATAATCGCTGTGCTCTTTTGTATGGGCAGACTCTTCTTTGCTAATTAAAGTCTCATGTAATTTTTCACCAGACCTTATCCCAATAATTTCTTTTTGGGCATTAGGAGCAATAACATCAGCCAATTCCATAATTTTCATTGAAGGAATTTTAGGAATAAAAATTTCCCCTCCTTCCATTCTTTCAATGGACTTAACAACAAACTCAACCCCTTGCTCTAAGGTTATCCAAAAGCGAGTCATCGCCTCATCAGTAATAGTAATTTTTCCTATTTTAGCTTGCTCTTGAAACAAAGGCACAACACTCCCAGACGAGCCAACCACATTCCCATATCTTGTACAAGCAAAACGAATATTCTGCTTAGCTGAATAAGTATTTCCCTGAATAAAAACTTTTTCCATTACCATTTTAGAAGCCCCATATAAATTAACAGGATAGGCTGCTTTATCAGTGCTTAAAGCAATTGTTTTTTCCACTCCTTCGCTCAAAGCTGCTTTAACAATATTAATAGCACCGTCAATGTTTGTTTTAATGGCTTCTATGGGATTATACTCACAAACAGTAATATGCTTTAAAGCAGCTGCGTGAACCACAATATCAACACCTCTCATTGCCATTTTTAAGCGATCAAAATCTCTTATATCCCCAATAAAAAACCTCAATCTTTCATCTTTAAATTTTCTTTCCATTGCTACCTCTTTTTCTTCTGATATGTCAAAAATTCTAATGACTTTTGGATTATATTTTTTCAAAGCAATTTCTACAAATTTACTCCCAAAACTGCCCACCCCGCCGGTTATTAAAATTGTTTTATTTTCTAATGGGTTTACCATATATTATTAGTTATTAGCTATACTCTACCTCTTTTCCTCTAATTTTTCAATTTCTGCGATAATGTTAGCCGATGCTACCTCAATATTGCTATTGGCAAATTTTTGAAGATACTGAGCTTGAGCTTCTTTGTCAAAAGAAAAATCGGCAAAGGTTTGCTTGGGTAAGTTATTGATGATTTCTGGAATTGTTTTTAAATACGAAACTCCAGAAAAATCAAAAAAATCTTTTTCTTTATCTAGTATCGTCTGCCAAAAGACATTGTTAATATCTTTCCAATTTGAAATATCGGGAGCAATGCAAACATTTGAAACCCCCATTGCCACTGACTCTAACGCTACTGTGGAATAAAAATTAAAGCAAACATCAGCGATAGAAAAACATTCCATAGTGGTTGATGGGTAAAAACTTTCATCATAAATAACTTCATCTGCCATTTTAACTAAATATCTCTTAGCTGGGTCTTTTTTTCGGCATTTAACTAATAAAATTGCATTGTTTTTATCACAAAATTCCCTAATCGCTCCTGTTAAACGAAAATCATTTTCCTTGCTAAAGAACCTTGTTCCATAAACACATTTTGTCCAAAATGTTTTTAAACTTGAACCAAAAGGAAAAGGCAAAAATAAAACCACTTTTTTGTCCAAAGGAATCCCCCACTTCTTTTTTATTTGATTAAGAGAAATCAAACTTTGTTTTTGGCAAAGCCAGAAACCAACCGCCTCAACCCTGTCCTGCAAACTACTTTTAAAATGTTGAAAATCTTGTACTTTAGCTTGATTTGTTTTTTTTAAATACTCAAACATCCACTCAAGCCACTCCCATGAATAAATAAAAAATTTATCCGGCTTGTCCATATCAATTCCACTAAAAGCAATGTCAAAACCATTTTGTAAAGCAACCCAACAAACAGCTTTTTCTTTTAATTTGTTTTGGATATTTAAAATAATAGGAGATATTCCCAAAGAAACTATTACTTTAATTTCCTGCTGTAAAATCTTGTCTTTAAGTTCTTCCTGATTTTCGTAAGTTAAAGAAGTTACTTTACCGTTTTTAAAATTAGGTGTTTGATTTATATCTGGAAACTGATAACCCTTTGAACCGGTTTTTTGCTGGTTATAATCATGAAAACAAAAAACTTGATGACTCCTTTTTAAAGCCATATCAATAATTTCCCCAAAAAATCTAAAATAAATATTTCTTTCTACTAAAAATGCAATTTTCATATTGTTATGCTATTTTCTGAATTATAATCTCCTGCTCTGGATAAATAAACAGTTTTTTGGTTAAAATTTTTAACAAAAACCCCTTTACCCCTTTCTTTGTTGACAAAAAATTAGATTGATAAATCCTGAGCCATTTTATATTTTCTTGATTTGCTAAAATTTTATTAACTTTATTCTCAGTTAAAAAATTTATTGAACCAATAAAATCAGTTGGCTTGCCCCTCATAACCAAGTAAAGTTTTCCCAAAAATTTAGGCAAAAATGTTGGAAAAATAATTTTATAATGCTTTTCAACTGGAAACTTATAATTTGGTGTTTCAATATACAAAAATCCTCCAGGTTTTAAAACTCTAATCATTTCTTCAATGGATTTCTCCACATCAACAACATGCTCTATAACGGTTATGCAATAAACAAAATCAAAAAAATTATCGCTAAAAGAAATCTTTTCAGCAAATTCTTTTTTAAAATTTGAAAAATTCAATCCAGCTTCTTGGCATTTGCCTTTTATAATTTCAAATTCTTCGCTTGAGGGCTCAATACCAAAGACTTCCCCATTATATTTTTGCTTTAAAGCAACCCCCAAACCAGCCGTGCCAGCTCCAACAATTAGATGCTTTTTATTTGTAAAATCAAAATTAAAAATGCTCTTCAGTATTTCTAACTTTTTTTCATCTCTTGCCTCTTCGTTAAGCCGAGCCTTTGCTCTTTCTTGAAAATCTTTCAATCCACAGCTTTGATAGTAACCCTCGTAGTAAGCAACTATTTTATTTTGTAAATTACTTGAATAATCCATATTGATGTTTAAATTTTTTGGGCGTAAATAGTTACTCGGCTGGTTTTACCTAATAGAGCCAACATAAAAACTAATGGTTTGATTATGAAAAGACGAGCAAATCGGCTGTATCCTAAAAATTTATAAAATTTGCTTTTATTTTCCTGATATTTATATTGGGAAGAAGCAACAATATCCCTATCAAAAAAATGATGGTAAAATTTTATTTTTTGAAAACCGTTTTCTTGCAGGACTTTTTTTAAAACTTTTTTATTAAAAAAAGTAATATGGTTGGGCAAATGCAAAGCATAACAGTAATTTTTAAACCATTCAAATTCAAAACCATCAAAATAAGGAATGGAAAATATCAGCTCCCCTTCTTTTTTTAACCACGAAGTAATAATTTTCAAAACATCAAAAGGATTATAAAGGTGTTCCAAAACCATTCTCATTGTTATGGCGTCAAACTCCTCTTTTTCAAAATGACAATTCTCTACTCTGCCAACAGAAACCTCCAAATTTCTTTTCTCCTTAGCGAAAACAGCGCTTTTTTCATCCATCTCAATGCCCCTTACCTGCCAACCAAAATTCTTCATCTCTTCTAAAAACTCACCATGAGAACAACCAATATCTAAAATTGAACCATTGCTTTTAAATTTTGGAAATCCAGCTACTTTTAACCATCTCCTAAAGGGCAAAGATAAACAAAAAAGTAAAAAACTTTTTTTGGCCAGCGGGTAATTGAAATGATTAACCAAGGTTTGGTTTTTTAAAAAATTTTTAGCTTTAGTTTTTATAGTTTGTTTTGTCTGTTCTGCTGGAGGATTATAGTACCCAAGCTTATCTGTGTAGTATAATCCAATGTCTTCTTCTTTTACTCTGGGATTTTGAAAAACCAAACCACACTTCTCACATCGGCAAAGAGAAAACTCCCCCGGTAAATTAGTCAACCTGTCTGGCGATTTAAATAAAAAAACCAAGTCTTGAGAAAGACAATATGGATTAGGACATTTTTTTAATTCCTCAAATTGATTTAGCATATTGAATAAATAGTTTCCTCCATTGATTAGCTAAAAACGGAACGCTTCTTTTTTCTATTACTGTTGCTCGACCAGCCAAGCCAATTTTTTCTCTTAAATCTCTACTTTGCAACTGAGAAAAAGCGTCTATCCACTCTTGTTTTGTTTCACAAAGAAATCCATTAACACCATTAACAATAAGTCTTTTGTTTTCAGGAATGGGTGTAGCTATAATTGGCAAACCAACTAACATCATAGCATCTATTTTGTTAGTTGATTTACAAAAACAATCCGGGTCCCACATCCAATACGGAGCAATGCCAATATCATATTTAATTAGTTTTTTAAAAAGTTTAGGATATTGAGGGTGTAATTTAAAAATTGTTTTTTTGCTTTTCTTATATTTAAAATAGGATAAATCAGCAAAAACAGTTACTCTTGTTTTTAAAAGCTCGTTTAAATCTCCCAAATAAGCCTCTTGATTATCATAACTTCTCAATAATTCTTGGCTATTACCCTTTAAATAGCCCTCCACAAACAAAGCAGCTAACTTTCCTCCTCCATGCCAAGCAACTTTTAGACTATTGGTTTCTTTATGCTCTTTAACAAACTTTGTGTTGTAGCCAATATGATAAGGGTCTTCAATAATGAAAGCTGGTTTTTGAATTTTATCTTCTATCCATTTTTGTAAACCAATACCATTAACCACAAAAAAATCAGCTTTTTGACTAAAAACCTTGAAATTGGAAAGCCCTATAATTCCTAATTTCTGCGATTCTTCTTCGCTAATATCAGCCACTCCGTCACTTAAATCAAAAATTACAATTTTAAAATTTTTTAACAAAGGCTCTATTTTTTGTCGCAAAGATAACCTTAAAGGCTTTTGCAAAATTAGTATGTCTCCTTTTTCACCGTATGGCTTAATGATTAAGTCATTAAAATTTTTTTGCAAATAATCAATATGCCACCATGCTCTGGCTTTTGAAGAATAAAGTT
>Ga0265595_1001071_pt1 | contig 22258 bp, 25 predicted proteins | sample saktaG_15_FD_190148 | JGI IMG/M metagenome (GOLD analysis project Ga0265595, IMG submission 190148) | Saline water microbial communities from Sakinaw Lake, British Columbia, Canada - sak_2013_06_06_50m | ecosystem: Environmental > Aquatic > Non-marine Saline and Alkaline > Saline ...
TTAAAATTATTAATATTTCTCTTCCAATTACAAATTATAATTTGGAAAAAGATAGGCTTGTTCTTGAATTGGGTGTGAATTAAAAAACTTTAAATAAGCTTTAATATAGATATTTCTATATGAGGCTGTAGCTCAGCCTGGTAGAGCACTGCTCTGATAAGTAAAAGTTGTTATCAATTTGACAATTCAGAGAGGCAGGGGTCCACGGTTCAAATCCGTGCAGTCTCATATTTTTTCATCACAATGTGCTATTCACAGACATATGTCGCCCCCTATTTTACACTTAAATTTGGTTCGCGTTGTTCACATTTAATAAATTTTGCCAAACTTCGTCAAGCCAAAATTTTAAAAAAATAATTAAGATATTTTAGAATTTTTTATATTCATAATTTTAGCGACGGAAAAATCTGTAGAATGCGATTTTGAAGTTATATTAATTTGAGCAACTTGTTGCGAACTAATTTTCGGTTAGCCAAGGATATCTGTTAGTTGTTTCTACAAAATAATCCAAACCCTAATCTTTAAAAACCAATTTTCTATTAATAATTCATGGTAAAAGGAATGTATCATTATATAAGACAAGCTTGGAAAAAGCCTGAAAAGAAAACTCTTAGAGAGCGAATGATTGAATGGAGAAAATCAGGTGTTTTTACAAGAGTTGAAAAACCACTTCGATTAGACCGTGCACGAGCACTTGGTTACAAAGATAAAAAAGGTTTTGTTGTTGTTAGAGTAAGAGTGAAAAGAGGAGGGCACAAACGTTCAAGACCTAATAAAGGCAGAAGAAGTAAAAGACTTCACACGAGAAAGAATTTGAAAATGGATTATAAGTGGATTGCAGAATCCAGAGTTCAAAAGAAATTTAAAAATCTTGAAGTTTTAAATTCATATCAAATCGGGAAAGACGGAATACATTATTTTTATGAAGTTATTTGTGTTGATCCTAAAAGACCTGAAATTCAAAAAGATAAAACAATGAATTGGATTTGCAAACCAACAAGCAAAAATCGTGTTCTTCGTGGGAAAACTTCTGCTGCTCGAAAGTCAAGAGGATTGAGAAGTAAGTCTCCAATGAATAAAAATAGACCTTCTGTTCGAGCAGGTGGAAGAAAGGGGAAGTGAAAACCCTTAAAAACATCTTCTCCTTATTTTAATTATGACATCTAAAAAAGTTTTTACAACAGAGCAAGCTAAAGAGATTGGTGAGCAATTGGAAATTACTTGGGATAAGTTTGATGTTGAGCAATTCCGACGCGGAATGAATGTTGAACTTGAACATGGAACAGAAAATCCAAAGACTAATGTAACAAATGATGACCCTTTAATGACAGGGAAAATTGCCTTAGCACATCTTAATGAATTTCCAGATTATTATACACGATTGGAAAAATTAGAAGTTGAAGCTAAACAATTCTGGAAAGATAAAAAATAGTAAAGTATATCCTCTAAAATATACTTTGTAAAATATATATTGAAATATATAAAAGGTTTCGAGATTATTTTTAAAGACTATTTTGATATTCAAGTTTATCTTAAGAGAAAGTGATGTTAAAAAAGTAATTTTTGAAGCACCTTACTTTGTAAAATCTTAAAAACTGATTTATCTTAATAAAATAAAAGATGGCATTTACAATATTTCATTTTATATCAACTATTGGATTGATTTTAATAATTCTTGGAACAATTATTTCAAAAAGAAATAAAGAGCAAAGAAAAATTTATTACACACTTTTGATTTTTGGGGGAATTTGTTTAGAAATGTATAGCATATATATAAAAGATAATATTTTTATAATTCTTCAGGGTATATTTATTATTACAGCAATTTGGGGGATTGTTAAAAATTCAAAATGAAATACTTAAAACTTGCACAACTTTACGAAGAACTTTCTTTAACAACAAAACGTTTGGAAAAAATTGATATTCTTTCAAAATTTTTGAAACAGCTTCCTGAAAAAGATAAAGATGTTTTGTATTTGTTGTTGGGGGATATTTATCCTGAATATGATGAACGAAGAATTGGAATTAGTAATCAAATTGCAATTAAAGCACTTTCAAAAGCAACTGGAATAGAATCAAAAAAAATTGTTTCTGAATGGAAATCTATTGGAGATTTAGGAAAAGTTGCAGAGAAATTTACTTTGCATAAAAAACAAAGCACCTTGAATTCTTATTGTTTAGAAACAGAAAAAGTTTTGGAAAATTTGAGAAAACTTCCTGAACTTGTTGGAAAAGGAACAGTCAGTAAAAAATTAGATTTAATTACAGAACTTTTGACTTCTGCACAATCAATTGAAGCAAAATATCTTATTCGAACTTTGATTGGGGATTTGAGAATGGGGGTTCAAGAAAGCACTATACGAGAGTCTTTGGCTATTGCTTTTTTTAAGAAGGAGGATGCTGTAAAAGTTCAACTTGCAATTGATAAGTCAAATGATATTGCAATTGTTTTTCAGATTTCTAAAAAAGGGAAATTAAAAGATTTGGAAAAAATAAATCTTGAAGTTGGAAAGCCGATTAAAGCCATGCTTGCTCAAAAAGCAAAAGATATTGAGGATGCTTTTCGGCAGTTAGGAAAACCTTTAGCTATTGAATACAAGTATGATGGATTTAGATTATTAATTCATAAGAAAAATAATAAAGTTAGTTTGTTCACGCGAAGGTTGGAAAACGTTACAAAACAATTTCCAGAAGTTGAACAATATATTAAAGATTTTATTAGGGGGGATTCTTTTATCTTAGATTCAGAAGCTGTTGGTTATGATAAAAACACAAAAAAGTATACAGACTTTCAGGCGATTTCTCAGAGAATTCGAAGAAAATATAATATTGAAGATTTACAAAAAAAACTTCCTGTTGAAGTAAATGTTTTTGATGTTTTACTTTATAACGGGAAATCCTGGCTTGAAGAACCTTTTGAAAAGCGTAGAAAACTTATTGAAAAAATTTTGATAAATCATCCTTACAAATTAATTTCTTCTAAGTTTAAAAAAACTTCAAGTAAAAAAGAAATAGAAGAATTTTACAAAGAAGCTTTGAAAAATAATCAAGAAGGGATTATGCTAAAAAATTTGAATGCTGGATACAAACCTGGAAGAAGAGTTGGGCATATGCTAAAATTAAAACCAGAAACAAATGAATTAGATTTAGTTATTACTGGTGCAGAATGGGGTGCTGGAAAAAGAGGAGGTTGGCTTTCTTCTTTTATTTTGTCATGCAGAAAAGGAAGTAAATTTTTAGAAATTGGGAAAGTTGGAACAGGGATTTTAGAAAAAGAAACAGAAGATAATAAAATTACTTTTGAAAATCTAACTAAGATTTTGAAACCTTTAATTATAAAAGAAAAAGGAAAAAGTGTTACAATAAAACCAAAGATTGTTGTCCAGGTTCATTATCAAGATCTCCAGCGTTCTCCAAATTATGAATCAAAATGGGCTTTGAGATTCCCACGGATAACCTTGTTGCGGGAAGATAGAGGGGTTTTTGATATTGCTAGTTTAGAAGAAATTGAAAAAGATTTTAAAGAACAGAAAAAAGAAAATTGGAAGTTTGGGTAGGATTGGGAAAAATTTTGTATGGGAAAACATTGATATTTATAAATTCTAATCCTTTCTATTTTATATGTTCAAACTATTTACTGCAAATTCAAAAACAGAAAAAATATTAAGAGGATATATTAATTCAAGAAAAGATATTAAAAACAAACTTGATAAATTAAAAGAAAATCCACATCGAGCAAATAGTGCTCATCAGCTTCATGGAAAACTTAAAGGTAAATGGGCATGTTGGCTTGGTTCAAATATAAGAGCAATTTATATTATTGATTTAAAAAATAACTTTATAATTATTCAAGCAATTGGAACACACAAAATTTATTAATATTTAAATTCTTTTATCTTTCCCTTTTTAATATTTTTTTCACTATTAAGAATTTGCAACATAAGTTCTTTGTTCATAATAATTTCTTTTTCTTCAAGTTTTTTTATTTTGTCTCGAATAGATTCTCTAATAAATTCTGCTTTAGTCATATAATTATATTTTTTCATTATTTTTTCTATTGCCTGCAAAAAATTAGGTTCAAGCTTTAAACTTACATTTTCCATTGTAATACTTAGTAGCACTAAGTAGTATTTAAACTTTTCTAAACAAGAGTATAATTCCCTAAACAATTCAAAATTTTTTTATATTATTAAAAATCCTCCTCAAAAACCTTTATAAACCAAAATTACTAATATTTTATCATTAATAAATAATAAAAATGGCAACAGACAAAGCAGGCACATACAAAATTCAGAACATTGTTGCAACAACTTCTTTGGAAAAACCGATTCCTTTGACAAAACTTGCACGAACTCAACCGAACACCGAATATAATCCTGAAACTTTTCCAGGACTTGTTTTGCGAGTTAAAGAACCAAAATCAGCTGTTCTTGTTTTTTCTTCAGGAAACCTTGTTTGCACAGGAACAAAATCTGTTGCTCAGGTTCGGCAAGTTATTCAAGCTGTTATAAAACAACTTAAGAAAATTAATGTTAATATTACAATAACACCAAGAATAACTGTTCAGAATATTGTTGCTTCAGGAACAATTAATCTTAAACTTAATTTGAATTTTTTAGCTTTGGAAATGCAAAACACAGAATATGAACCAGAACAATTTCCAGGATTGGTTTATAAATTAGTAGAACCAAATGCTACTTTCCTTTTGTTTAGTAATGGAAAACTTGTTTGCACAGGAACAAAAAATCGTGCCCAACTTGAAGACAGCATGAAACAACTTTTAAGAAATGTTAAGGTAGCTTTGAAAGAATATAAGAAGTGATTGAAAGTGTATGCCCAATCAACATATGTTATGGGCTAACTGAAAATTAGTTCGCAACAAGTTGCTCAAATTAATATAAATTCAAAATCGCATTCTACAGATTTTTCCGTCGCTAAAATTATGAATATAAAAAATTCTAAAATATCTTAATTATTTTCTTTAAAATTTTGGCTTGACGAAGTTTGACAAAATTCATTAATTGTGAACAAAGTGAACCAAATTTAAGTGTAAAATAGGGGGCGACATATGTCGGTAGGGAACATACTAAAACCCAAAAACACCTCCCAAAAAACTACCCAATAATTTATATAAATCTATAAAAAGCAAAAGCTTCTTTTCTAAGCATGGAAGAAGATAAGAATCAGACAAGGAATGAGGAACTGATAAGTGAGGCAAAGAACTTTTTTGATTTTCATAAAAAAGAGCTTGGGGAGTCAATTAGAAAAGGAACAAATGTTATTTATGTTGATTTTATGAAGTTGAGCGAATTTTCAAAAAGACTTTCAGATGAAATTCTTACGAATCCTGAAGAAGTGTTACGTTTGGTGGAATTGGCTGTTGAAGAATCTGGTTTAGTAAAAGATGTTCGGATAAGGATGACAAATCTTCATAAATCTCAGGAAATAAAAGTTAGAAATATTCGTTCGAGAAATTTAAATGAACTTGTTATAATTGAAGGAATCATTAGACAAGCTTCAGATGTTCGACCTCAGGTTGTGAATGCAAAGTTTGAGTGCCCAAGTTGTGGGACTGTGATTTCTGTTTTGCAAATGGAAAAAAAGTTTAGAGAACCTTCGAGATGTTCATGTGGGAGAAGAGGGGGTTTTAAATTATTAAGTAAAGAAATGGTTGATACTCAAAGATTAGTTATTGAAGAATCTCCAGAATCTTTAGTTGGAGGAGAACAACCAAAAAGAATCAATGCTTTTCTTAAAGAAGATTTAGTTGAACCACGGATGGAAGAAAAAACAACTCCTGGAAGTAGGGTAAAAGTTATTGGGGTTTTAAAAGAAGTTCCTGTTCCTTTGAAAACAGGTGGGTTGTCAACACGTTTTGAACTTGCAATTGAAGTGAACAATATTATTGCAATGGAAGAAACTTTTGAAGAACTTGATATTAGTGATGAAGAAGAGAATCAAATTCTTGAGCTTTCGCAAGACCCGCAGATTTTTGAAAAATTAGCAAAAAGTATTAGTCCAAGTGTTTGGGGTTATGAGGAAATAAAAAAATCTTTAGTTTTGCAGTTATTTAGTGGAGTTCAAAAAACACATGCTGATGGGCAGAAAAGCAGAGGAGATATTCACATTTTATTGGTTGGAGATCCTGGTGTTGCAAAATCTGTTTTGCTGACTTTTATGGCTGCAATTTCTCCGAAAGGAAGATATGTTGTTGGGAAATCTGCTTCAGGTGCTGGGCTGACTGCAACTGTTGTTCGAGATGAATATTTGCGTGGTTGGAGTTTAGAAGCAGGTGCAATGGTTTTGGCAAACAAAGGTTTGGTTTGTATTGATGAACTTGAAAAAATGGACCCTAGTGATAGAAGTGCAATGCACGAAGGAATGGAACAGCAATGCATGTTGCCAAATTTTAAATTAATGTTATCAGATGGGGAAATTGTGGAAATAGGAAAATTTGTGGATTGCCTAATGAAAAATAATAGTAAAAAGGTTTATGAAGGAAAAGATTGCCAAATACTTCCTGTTAAAAATGTTGAATTAATTTCTACGGATTTTCAAAACCATTTCCCAAAAAAAGCTTCTAGAGTTAGTCGGCATCTTGCTCCTAAAGAGTTTGTAAAAATTGAACTTACAAATGGGAAAGAAGTAACTGTAACTCCAGAGCACCCTTGTTGGGTTGTAAAAAATGGGAAAATAACAACAATCCCAGCAAATGAATTAAAAGAAAATATGTTTTTTCCAATTCCTTCTGAGATAGAAATTAAATCTAAAGAATACAAAAAAGAAAATGATTATCTGTGCAAGATTTTAGGATATCACATAAGTGATGGATGTTATGAATTAAATAGAGGAAAAAAAACAGGCATACAATTTTGGAATAATGATGAATTGTTGATTAAGGATTATTGTTTTTCTGTAGAAAAATATTTTGGGAAAAAACCTATTATTGTAAAAAGAAAGAATCAATTTGCAGCCAGAGCAATTTCAAAAAAAATAGTAAAATTATTTGAAAAATTAGATAAGAATCTTTTAGAAAAAGGAGATAAAAAAGAAATTCCTCTTGAAATAATGCAATTGCCAAAAGAAAATATAAAATATCTTTTAAGAGCACTTTATGATGGGGATGGTTCAGTAATTTTTCAAAAAAGAGGTGGTTGTATAATTTCCTTTGTCTCGCAAAATAAAAATCTTACAAATCAAATGTCTACACTTTTATTAAGATTTGGTATTCAATCGTCAATTTTTTTTGATAATCATTCTAATGTTTGGAGACTTGATATTTCTGGACAAGAAAATTTAAGTAAATTTTTCTTAAATATAAGTTTTTTATCTCAACACAAAAAACAAAGATTAAAATCTTATTATGAAAAAGATAAAACATATAGGACAATAAAAGATATTATTCCTAATTGCACAGATAAGATTGATGAAATATTTAAAAAGTTAAAGATTTCTCAAAGAAAAGCACTTGGGCATTCAATAGACAAGGGGGTTGAGAAGCATAGATTATTTTTGCAAAAATTAGTTTTAATTGCTCAAGAAAAACTTAATACAAATATTAAGCAAGACCCAAAATTAATTTCAGAATACAGGAAAGTGATTGATGACCTTGAAGAAATAAAAAAACTGGCTTTTGGATATGCAAGGTGGATGAAAATTAAAAAAGTGTCAAAAATTAAAAATAAAACAATTAAATGGGTCTATGATGTGACAATTGAACCTTATCACACTTTTATTTCTAATGATATGATTTTACATAATACTATTACAATTTCAAAAGCAAATGTTCAGGCAACTTTACGTTCTGAGACGTCTGTTCTTGCTGCTGCAAATCCAAAGTTTGGGCGTTTTGATCCTTACCAATCTATTGCACAACAAATTGATTTGCCTCCAACTTTAATTAATCGTTTTGATATTATTTTTACTTTGAAAGATGTTCCAAATAAAGAAAAGGACGAGATGATTGCAAGTCATGTTTTGCTTGAGCATGTAAAGGCAGGCGAAGAAATGACAATTCCAAGAGATATTTTTAGAAAGTATGTTGCATATGCAAAGCAAAGAGTAAAACCTGAATTAAGCGACGACGCTGTTCGAGAAATAAAAAAATTTTATGTTGATTTGCGAAATCGGCCTGTTTCTTCTGAAAGTGCATTAAGACCAATTCCAATTTCTGCTCGGCAACTTCAGGCTTTGATTCGTATGTCAGAAGCTTCTGCAAAATTAAGATTGAGCAATGTGATTACGATTGAAGATGCAAAACGTGCAATTGATCTTATGAAATATTATTTAATGCAAGTTGGATATGATTATGAGTCAAAGACTTTTGATATAGATAGGATTACAACTGGAATAACTTCTTCGCAAAGAAACAGAATTTTTACTGTTCGTGATACAATAATAAAACTTGAGAATAAGCTGGGAAAAATGATTCCTATGGAAGAAATTATAGACGCTCTTGAAGATAAGATGACAAAGTTTGAAATTGATGAAGCAATAAATGAATTGAATATTAAAGGTGAGATTTTCAAACCTCGAAAAGGTTATGTTGGACGGACTTGAATATTAATTTTAAAATGACTACAAATTGGAAAAGTTTATAAAGTGTAATTTAATTCTAATGCTACAATGAAAAAATTATATCAGGTTGCCAAAGATTACATTGCTAAACCACTAATAGGACTTGCATTAATTGTAGGAATTAGTGGATGTAATGAAGGTAATTGGTCAGGTAATCAATACCCTCAATCTAAACCAGATAAACAAATAGTTGAAGTAGGAAAAACTTATTTCACAGATTGGGGATTTTTAGATGAACTAAATTTGTTAGGTAATCTTTATGAGCATAGTCCTATTCAAGATGACTTAGAAATTGAACTTGGAGATATGGATGGTGATGGTGATTTGGATATTGTGGTGGGAAGTAAAGCAACAGGACTAAAAATATACGAGAATAGAATCCCTCGACAAAATAAGTAAATCTTTTGTTCTATAATTTTTATTTTTCAACAATTTCGTTAAAATTTTGTTAGTTGGAGTTGTGAAACAATTTCAAGATTTCTTTTCGTTTATGATTTTAACTAAGATAACCCTATTAGAACTTTAAGTTTGTTAACAATTTATGGAAATTGGAATAACTTTTAATAAAACTTTTCAAAAAAAAAATTAAATCCCTAAAATAAAGTTAATCACTTTTTTAATAATACAACCAAAATCCAAATTAATAAAACAAAAATTAATAAACTTGTTAAGATAAAAAACCAAGAAATTTTGTTTTCTTTAAAAGAAATTTCTGTTGTGCAACTTGTTTCTTCAATTGGTTTATTATGTGAGACCTTGCAATTGTTTGTATCATGGCATTGCCGTGTTTTTATTCCATTAAAACAAGAACTCCATGAACTGCATTTCCAATTTGAATCACAGATTTGAATAAAGTTATTTTTGTTAATGTTATTTAAAGGTTCTTTTTCATTTTCAGGAAAGAATTCTTGAGTTTCAATTAAAAAATTCAATTCTGTTATTTCAAATGCTTTGGATTTATAATTTCCAATTGATTCTTCTTTTTCTTGAATATAAAAGTAAATTAATTCACTATTGTCTGATTCTACAACTAAATCATAAAGCCCATTAACAATATTACAACTTCCTACTTCAAGTTCATTTATCTTTGCAGTTATTGTTCCTCCTTGAATTATCGTTCCATTAGAATATACAATTGTTCCATGAAAAGCATGAGGATATGAAATAGCAGATACAAAGCTGATTAGAAAAATTCCAAGTACAAAAATTAAAATTTTATTTTTCATTTTTAGAGGTTTTGTATTTCTTTTTTATTGTAATCATCCCTATTCCAATAATTATCAATACAACTATTAAGCTACTTCCTTTGTTAGAATTTACAAAATTAATTACTGCTCCTGTAATTTTTGGGCTTGTTGTTTTTTCTGTTTCATTTAAATTAATAGTTTTATTTTCTTCATTATTGATTACTTCATCATCCCCTGTTTTATTTAGAATGATTATCGGATTGTTTGGAGAGTTACCCCCCCCAGAACCACTGCTCCCACTGCCTCCTGAATTGCTTGAGGGTGGGTTAACAGGCGTTATATTTGGATTTGTAAGAGTTGTTGCAAAATCTAATTCTGTTATTTCAAAAGATTCAAATTTATCTGTTTTGATTGCTTCTGTTAATCCTTCTATGTAAAAGTAAATTGTTTCCCCTTCACTTTCAGATTCAACAACCAAATCATATTTTCCATTAATGATATTGCTACTTCCAACTTCTTCGTTATTAATCTTTGCTGTTATTTCTAAACTTTCTTGAATTAAAGTTCCATCAGAGTATGTAACTATTCCATGAAAAGCATGAGGTAAAGGCATTGATGCGAAAACTGTCCCAATTAAAAATAAAATAGCTAAACTTATTATTATCTGTTTTTTCATATAATTTCTATATATGATTCGTTTAAAAGTATTGTTGTCGTCGGAAATATACTTTTTAGTTTACACTAAATTTGAAAAAAAGAAATAAAAATAAAAAAATAAAATTAAGGAAAGTATGTGTAATAATCTTCTGTTGCTGTGTCTGGTAAATGTTTCATTGAAATCCAATATCCTTTACCAACTGTAAGATCTGCAGTAATCAGAACTTCATTTTCATTTTTATCAAGAACTTTATACCAATAAGGTTTATCATTTAATGACTTCAAGCTTGATAAAACACTATCAACAGTTTTCACTGTGGGATCTCCGAACATTGCAATTAAATTGTATTCATTAGCCAATTTTACTGACAGAGGAGACACAGGTTCACTTGAAGAACTTGAACTTGATGTTTTCTTATTTCCATAAAGAACATCGTCTGAATTCATAAAGACATAATAAGCTCTTCCAGGCACAATCTCACTTAAACTTCCTGCAGTACTCCAACTAGTTGCAGTAGTCTGACGATATTTCCAAACATTTTCCTTTTTAACTGAATCATATTCATAAGACCATACTCTATCTAATTTATCTCTTACCCCTTCAAACACTGTTTTATAACCAGTATCTTCTGGAACATAAGGAATCGAAATTAAGTTTGGACTTGCTGAAGAAAGTGAAATTACCCAATCAGGTGCAGTATTACTAACCACCACATTTGTCGTTGCTGTTTTAGTATTTCCTGCTTTGTCATATGCAATAATTGTCACAACATACTCTCCTGACTCTGTGTAAGTATAAGGTTCACTTATTGTTTTAGGATTAGTTGTTAAAGCAACTTCTTTTCCAGTGTCAGTTGAATTAAACTTAATGATATACTTTGACAAATCTTTTCCATCAACAATAGTTGCTGAAATAGAAACAGAATTACCTTTTACTACAGAATAAGGTGCACTATTAAATGTAACATTTGGTGCAGTCCTATCTATTGTAAAACTAACATCATCGTTAACTATAGAACCTTCTCTATAAACTTTAACACAATATTCTCCAGTATCTAAGGAAGAAATATCCCATGTATATTCTGTTTCACCACTTGCAAAAGCTTTATCTACAACTTTATATTCTACATTAGTGCAAGCTCCAAGGCTATATCTTAGATTAAATTCATAAATATTACAATCTGCGTTTAAAGTCCAATTTATTAATTGAGTCCCAGCATTAGTATATGAACTTGCAGTTGGGGCAACAATTGAAATTGCACTTGAATCACAAGCAGCACTAACTACTCCAATACTCAAAGCTATCACACTCATCATTACTAAACATAGTAATTTTTTCATTTCTTTTATTTTAAACCTCCTTTCAATTCTATCCTTGAGAATGCAATACACTCTCTTATTTTTATCACCATAACTAAACTACAGAAAAATTCTTTTTAAGTATTGTTGTCGTCGGAAATATATGTTTTTGTTATTACTAAATTCAAATGACTACTTGTCTTTCTTCTTTTTTCTTATTATTTTTGCAACAACAAATGTTCCCACTATTCCTAAGACAAGGATTATCGAAGTAATTCTACTACCTGTTTTAACAAAGCCAACTACTGCTCCTGTAATTCCTGAAAGTGTGGTTTCGTTATCATTTTGATTAGTTTCTTGATATTCATCAATTTTTTTATCATCTTCTATTTCAGCATTTAAATAAATAGTATTGTTTGCAGTTTTTGCAGTTGTTGTTGAACCTCCGCCTCCTCCTCCACCCCCGCCACCTGTAGAAGGATTGCTTGGGCAAGCTCCACAATCCTGAGAACAACTTGAGCATGTTTCTCCACTATTACATAAATTATCTCCACAATATTCTCCAACAAAAGTGCAACTTGAATAATCTATTTGACAGGTTGCAGAACATGAAATTGTTCCAACCCAATTTGTTCCACAATTATTAATATTTCTACCTGCTAAATTAATCCCATCGCACTCTTCACCTAAATCTATAACTGCATTTCCGCACAATCCTGAAGAAGGCATTTTGTTTATTGTTAAGTCTAGATTTTCACCTTTACCCCAATCATCTATTCCATCATAGGAACCTTTTTCATTTGCTTCAACACCTCCAATAATAAAACTTACTTTTCCTGTTGTTCCAGAACAAGGTGAGACATCTATTTCATAATTTCCATTTAAAACATTGATAATACCAACTGTGTCGCTTCCCATTACTGCTCTTATTTCAAAACTTCCTGTTAAAGCAACGCCATTATAATAAACAGTTCCATAATATGTTTTGGGTATGCTCGGCGGACAATTCCCTGCAAAAACAAAAACACTAAATGCAATTAGTAATACAAAAATTATAGGAATTACTTTTTTCATACTTCTATAAGATTTAATCTATTTAAAAGAATTATTGTCGTTGAAAGATATGTTTTTGTTATTACTATAGTTAACACTATTTTATAAATTCCCTTAAATGTTCTTCAAAAAGCTTTTTCTTTATCTTAAACATATTTCTTATTAATTCTTTGCCTTGTCGAAATTCTACTTTTATTCCATAATAATTTATACTATTTCTTGCATATCTTATTCTATCAAATTCATTAAAATCAAAATTCTTGATTAATTTTTTAAGTAATTCTCCTAAACAAAAATGAGATGTCACTTTATACCTAAGAGAAATGCAAAGTGCTTCTAATATTTCTCTTAAAGATTCATAAGCCATAGAAAAATATGCAGAAATATTTTTTTCATTAATGTCAGCAGATTTTATTGTATCCTCTTTTATGTTCGACATTTCAATTAATGATTTAATAAGCTCTTTGCTAATTTTTGTTCTTTTTATGAAATTATTTTTATAACAATCATTTAAATCCATTTTAAATCACCTTGCAGGACAATCCCGTTCAAAACATTATTAATGAGATGTTCATTTTTCAAATTTTTAATTTTTTTAACTACAAATAATTGAAGTTCCCTGTTTAATTTCTTTTTATATTTGTTAATCTGATTAAAATCAGATTTTTTCTCGGAAATTACCAGCAAATCAATATCGCTGTTTTCAATATCTAAACCTTGTGAAGCAGAACCAAAAAGCACTATTAAAGGCTTAACATAAAATTTATTGAGTTCTTCAATTAATCCAGACTCTCTGATTTTCCTTATATTATAAAATATTTTTAAATCCAAATAAATCTCACTTTCCAAATTTGCTTTATAGAAGATAAAATTCCTTTCTTTCCTTTGTTCCAAAAATCCTTTTTTTGCAAATGAGTTTAATTGAGTGCTTGCTGTTGCAGGAGTTATTTTCAATATTCGTGCAACTTCTCTCACATTAAAATTTCTTGTCGGGGATTCCAAAAATATCTTTAAGATGTTTAGTTCTTTGAACATGTGTTTAATTTAATGAACATATGTTTAAAAACTTTTACTTTTCTCAAATTGCGGACTTGCGTCTTGTTGTGAAAAAAATAAAGAAAAAAGAAAAAAATAAAAATAGATTTATTCTGCGTAGTCCAATTCAGATACAGTGTATATTATAGGATTTCCGTTGTTTCCTCCAAGAAGAGCCCAATATCCATTGTAGTATTGCAATTCATTAGTTTCTGATAAGAATGCTCCGTCTTGCATAATTGGATAATCTTTAAGATTTTTTAATCCTGATTCAAATGCAAGATTGCCAGTTTCATTCTGTTTTTTAACATTTGTCAAACCATACTTGCCAATAAGATTCCAACTATCTCCGAGGTCAACTGATGGTGGCATTCCAAAAGAATCCACTTTCTCACCAAACCCTTTTAATGTAACAGCTTGATCAATTTTAACCCAATATGCATATCCAGGAACAATGGTTTCTACTTTCGTTGAAGAAGAACCTGTAACAGAAGTAAATCCTGTATGTTCTGCCAAAGGTCTCGCCTTATACCATGTTTCGTCTACAGCATTGTATCGTAAGATAGTAGCAGTATATACTCCATCATAACTCACAGCTGAAAGTATAGAATTAAAAACAGCATCTATACTTGTATCAACATTCCCGTTGCTATCTGTTGGTATTAATGGAATTGAAATTAAGTTCCATCCTTGTTCAAGTTCTATTGCAAAGTCAAAAATTTCAATATTATATGTTGAACTTGTTGTCTCTTTTGTTGCTTGGTCTATTGCTACCACATAATATGTTAATCCAGTATATTCTTCTGAAGCTGGAATTGTCCCGCACCATGAATTGCTGTCTCCTGAAGTCATTGCAACATTTGATGAATCATAATATAATTTAGCACTTGCAACACCACTACCATCATCTATTATAGTTGCACATATTTCTATTGCCTGATTAACTAATGCAGTCATATCTGCAATACCTGTTATTTCTGGTTCTAATGTGTCAAGGATAATTGTATCTGTAACTTGTTTCACATTTCCTGCATCATCTTTTACTTCATAATAAACTGTTTTTGTATTATCATCTACAGTTATTGTCCACACTTTTGTGTCTGCACAAGATTCCCAATTAGCAGTGTCCAAATCTCCTAAACTATTTGCATACCTACATTCCAATACAGAATCTAAATTATCGCCATAAGTTAAAGTCAATTCTACAGAAGTGTCTCCAGTATATGTCGCGTCAGCATCAATCAATATCGTCGCTGTTGGCTCTGTCCAATCTATGCTAAATGTTCTTGAATCAATTGCACCTTCATTTCCAGCAACATCAATTGCATATGTTTCCACCTTACATTTATCTGTTCCTTCATCTTTACAATTTGCTGATGACCCAACTGTTATTAATTGCTGGGTATTACAAGTTCTTGAAGTCCAATCTACAGTAACCACATTGTTACTAGTAACTTGATAATAGCATGTAGCTAATTTTGAAACATCTGTGTCTGGGGATTCACCAATTGTATCAGAGTCACTTACACTAACATTAAAACTTTCTTTCTGCCATGAATTAGCATCAGGTGAATCAATAATACTCACTGGTTTTGTTGTATCAACATCAAAGTCTTCATTATAAGCCCAAGGTGTGTAATCAACATTATCTGAAGTTTCACTACACCCTTCAGTATTTGCTCCTGTTGGACAACCCCAATAATTAGTTTCTGCATCAAGTTCATAATCTCCTGAAGATAAAATGCTTACTGCTTCAAAACCATATGCCCCAACAATACCCACAAATTTATTATGATAAATTTGATTTCCTACTCCAAAATTATCATCATCAAAAACAGTCTCACCATTAAGATCAATTCCAATACCATAAGCATTGCTAGAATCTATATCATTATTTGTAAATATAAAATTAGATAAAATTCCTGTTGGAGTTCCTTCACCCCAAACATAAACAACACCATCTGTATCTCTAAATACATTGTTGTTAATAGTAATTTTATTTATGTTTTCATCTTGTAAATTAATTGGTATTGAACAAGAGTTAACTTGATTGTCTTCAAACAAGAAGCCATTTACTTCATATCCCATAGGGCTTCCAAAGTGACCTCCTATTTTCCAAGGATTACATACTTTATTGACAGGACCATTAAATACATTATTAGTTATCTCCAAATCACTGATACTTGTTAGATAAAATCCAACAGAAGGAGAAGTTGTTAAATCAAAAGTAAAACTTTCAATTGTAATATCATCTGCTTCAATTCTATGATTTCCTTTAATAGTAGCTTCTTCACCTCCATTTAATGTAAGTGATTTGTCTATTGTTAAATCTTCAGTATAAGTCCCAGCAGCAACATTAATTGTGTCTCCTACAGTTGCATCGTCTATTGCTTCTTGAATTGTGTCATGCACTTTAAATTCAACAGGACTTGAGTATCCTATATTTTCAACATTATCTTTTGCTGCAACACACACCCATTTATGACTTGTCACAGGGTTTGTGTCTGTGTACTCTGAATAAGTATTAGAACAAGTAGGTTCAGCGTCATAAAATTTATATTTATAACTCAAAGCATCACAACCACTTGAATCATCTCCATCATCACAAGTTGTTCCTGCATTTAACCCAGTATCTACAAGCCAATTAGTTGGTGCACCTGAAACTTCTACAGTTGGGGCTATTGTATCCACCACAATTGTATCTGAAATTTGTTTTGTATTCCCTGCTAAATCAGTTGCAACAACTATTACTGGATTTGAACCTTCCACTAAATCAGCAACTGTGATTGAATAGTCGCTTCCATCAATAACTGCTTCAGCACCATTTACAGTAATATTATCAATATTCTCTTCTGTGAACGTTCCTGTAATTAATTGAGTATCTGTATTAGTAGGGTTAGTCACACTAACAGTTACAACAGGGTCAGTATTATCTATTGTAAATGTAGAGGAGAGATCATTCATTTTAAAATCATTAGAATCTCTTATTAAAATCTGATAACTAGCTCCATCAGTTAAAGATGAAGTATCCCATAAATATGGAGAATCATCATACCCTCCAAAACCTTTTATAACAGGCCATCCTGCTCCAGATGTATAAAGAATATCTATTGTATCTCCTTCTACTCCTCCCGCAGTCCAAGTAATATCTTTAGTCCCACTCCAATATTCTCCACCATTTGGAGAATTAACTGTTATAGAACTTATCGTAGCACTAACACTTCCAATCATTATTACTAAAACACTTAATATTAATAAACTTAATATTTTGTTTTTCATTTCTTTTTTTTAAACCTCCTTTCAATTCTATAAATTATCTGTTAAACAGATTTGTTACACAATTTGTTACACGCATAACCATGAATTTGTAAAGAACTATGTCCGACCTTTTTTTCATCACCATAACTAAACTACAGAAAAATTCTTTTTAAGTATTGTTGTCGTCGGAAATATATGTTTTTGTTACGACTGGGAATTGATGAAAGAGTATTTTAATAATCTATTTAAGAAAAGAGAAAACAAAAAGGTTTTAAATTGAGAAGATTATAGTATACTATGAATGAAAAAGAAAAAGCTAAATTCTTGCAAATATATTCTAATCTTCCAATTAATGAAAGAAAGAATGTTATTATAATTCTTGAAAAAGATAAGGAGAAACAACCCATAAGTTGGGATGTAGCTTATATTGAAATAGACAAAGAAACAGAATTAGGAGACAAAATATTAAAAAAATTAATCAAACTTGATTTAATATAAAATGGAAATAAAAGATAAAAAGGAAAAAGTGGATAAAGAGATTAAAGAAATTGTTTTATTTAGAATAAAATCTTCAAAACTCCCACCAAATATAAATCTTTTTATTGGAAATTCTAAAGAATCCTTAACAAAACTGGATTTAATTAATCATGTAAATAAAGAAGATGAAATTGGAAAAAAGATTATTGCCATGCAAATGAATTATTTAAGAGTGTTAAAAAAAGGAATAAGACAAATTTAGAATGGTTAAATTTTTAATAACCAGACCTAATTACGACCCAGTCACTTCTTATTTATTTAATTGGAGCAAAGAAATATTAAATTTTGCTTCTAAAAATTCAATAGACTTTATTGATGTAAAAGGAAATAATGTAAATAAAGAAAATGTTGAGAGTTATTTGAAAAAGCAAAATCCAAGATTGGTCTTTTTTAACGGGCATGGAAATGATAATTGCATTACTGGTTTTAAAGATGAGTCGCTAATTGAAACTGGAAAAAATGAAGGATTATTAAAAAATAAAATAATTTATTCTTTGTCTTGTAATTCTGCTAAAATTTTGGGGAGAGAAGCAATTAAAAAAGGAACAGAGACATTTATTGGATATGAGGATTCTTTTATGCTTTATACAGATTCTGAAAGAGAAGCCACTCCATTAAAAGATAAAATAGCTAGTTCTTTCCTTCAACCTTCAAATGAATTAAATATTTCATTATTAAAAAAGAAAACAGCTGAAGAATCTTCAAATAGATCAAAAGACGCATTTAAAAAAGAAATAGAAAAATTTTCAGCAAGCAGTTCAATACAAGGTGGGGAGATGATTATAATGGCTTTATTATGGAATATGGAAAATCAAATAGTTCTGGGAAATAAAGAAGCAAGATTTTAAGTATTGTTGTCGTCGGAAATATATGTTTTTGTTATTACTCTAATTCAATGAAAGAGGTAAATAGTTAGATTTTTAAATTGGAAATGATTTTATTGGGTATGAATAAAAAATGTTCTTTTATGTATGATGATTTTTCTGACAGACTTATGATTTCTTGCAAAAAGGATTCTGATGTAATAGTTGGAAGTATAAGGGTTTTAAATTTAAATATTGACTTTACTTCAAATAATAAAATTGCGAATGTTGAATTAAGGAAAGCATCAGATTATATAGAATCCCTTGGATTGAATTCTAAAATACTAAATAATTTAACTAATGCTCAACTAATGTTTAAGCAATGCCGAGACGGATATGTTATTTATTTTATTTTGCAGGGCATGAATAAAACAGAAAGAATTCCCTATAATATACAATCCACAAAAATTCCAGTCCTAAATTAATTCTTAATATGGTTTTTTTAATAAATGATAAAAAAGAGATTCATAAAATAATTTCTAAAAAAATAAATGGGAGAAAACTAATTTTTACTGATTATTATAAATTCGGGATTTTGAAAAAAGGGATAGAACACAAAAGAGTTTTAGAAATATTTCCTCAATTTGAAAAAGTATTTGAGATAGAAAAAGAGACATTAAAATATGGAGATGTGGGTTATGAATTATTTTATAAGTTAAGTGGGAATAGATGTTTTTCTATAGCTACTTGCCCAAAAGATAAAAAAGTTCTAATAATACATGCAATTGAATATAAAAGAAGTTTGAAAAAAAGATTTAAGAAGCAATCTCTTTTTCATCACCATAACTAAACTAAAATAACTTCAGTTAAAAACATTTATGTCGTCGGAAATATATGTTTTTGTTACGACTGGGGATTGATGAACTTATTTTATCTTTTCAAATTTCAAGGCAAAAAATTTATTAACAACTAGCAATCAGAGGACTTGTATATTCGGTTTTTCTTAAAGGAGGCAGTTGAACCCTTATCTTCTCTCCGTCCTTTTCAAACACAAGAACAATAAACCAATTATTTCTATAATTCTTGCATTCTATTAAAACCTTATCAATAGATTTTAACAAAGGTTTTGTAATAACTTTATTCAAAGCAGAAAAAAATTCACTTGCATAAAATACTTCTAATCCAACAACACCTTTATCCTTATCAATATCTATATTTAAAAATTCAGAGAATTCAATTGTTTCACTGGGTTTGTGTTCATCATTATAAATAGTGAATATATCATCTTCTTCATTATAATGTATTTTTATTGCCATGGTTATTATAAATTTTTAGACTTTTTTAAACTTTCTCTTATAGTTTTTTAATGTTTGCCTTCCGATTGGATAGACTGTGATTACTCTTATTTTCTCAGTAAATTTCAAGACATAAACTCTGCCAGTTTTTGAACTATAGACAAAATATAACTTATATCTTGTTTCTCCTTGCTCTTTTTGTTTTTCAACAAATTCAGCATTATCACAATTAAGTATTTCTTTCTCCATTTCTTTTTTAGAGCAGCCATTTCTAAATTCAAGATAATCAATTGGCTTTCCCCATTCAAAACCTCTTTCTTTATATTTTTCAATTAATATTTTTAATTCCTCTAAATAATTTTTACCCATAAAATAAAATAATTTCCTGTTTTTAAATACCTTTTTGTGTTTAATACCTCACAAAATCAATGAAACTGATTATTATTCTCATGACTATATGTTTTTGTTACGATTGGGGATTGATGAAAGAAAATTCTAAAAATCATATCCTAAAATCTTTTTAATAAACTCTTCAATTTTTTTAAGTTTATCTTTGTTTAATGAAACATGCCGACCCTGATTTGTTGGCTTTGATGTTAACCAGCCTTCTCTAATTAATTCTTCGGCAATTTTTTTAATATCTTTCCCAAGATGTGAAGGGAATCCTTTATGGAGTGTATCAAAAGAGGTATGAACCCCCCCAATAACTTTTTTTCTTCTTAAATGATATAAAATAGTTGCTTTAATTTTGTCCTCATCATCAAATTTCATATTTAATTTAAAATAAGGATATATTTAAATGTTTCTAACTTTGGAATTTAAAAATATAAATCAAAACATTTAAATACTTACTTACTTAGTAAATATAATGAAAAACGAAACAGTCTTTGTAGAAATTTTTGGGAGCAATCCCGTAATGAAAGTTTTAGATTTTCTTATAACTTTCCAATTATTTGATTATCCTTTAACAGAGATAGCAAAAAATTCAGGAGTTAGTTATTCAACACTACAAACTTTTTGGGATAAGTTAGAAAGAAATAATATTATCATAAAAACAAGAAGAGTTGGGAAGTCAAATTTATATAAATTAAATACAAATAATCCTGCTGTGAAACAATTATTGAAATTAGATTGGAATTTTATAAAAGGCACAGAACAAGAAATTTATGTTTGATTTTTTCTTTAATGGGATTTTTGCCTGTTATTATTTTTCAGCCAATTTAAAAGAATTATTATTCTCATGACTATATGTTTTGTAATTATTAAGGATTATGAACAAAAATAAAAGTTCATTTCAGCAACATTTTTAAGCAAAAGCATATTCAAGATTTTATGTGGGTGTTGCTCCCAAGCTCACTCGGATTTTTATGATTGGCTTCGCAATTGTTTCTCGTGAACTTGCTCGGCCGAAGTTCTCGCGTCACACCCCAAGCAATAATTTTATAAGTTAGATATTTCTTTAAATTTTATGTGGGTGTGCCGGAGTGGTCAAACGGGCAGCCTTTAAGCGGCTGTAGCTTAGTGCTTACGCAGGTTCGAACCCTGTCACCCACATAACGAAGTGCAATTATAGTTTTCTTTTACATTGTAGCTTTTCTTTTTCTAAAAGAAAAACCCACTGTCACCTACAGAGGATTTGAGCAAAATGTTTTCATTTTGAAATTTCCAAAACCTTTATAAACCTTAAAATATATACTTTTTTGTAGGAGGCATAGACTTCGGTTTGTGTTGGATACTTCGGTATTCTTCTCCTACACCTTATTTTATACTATTCAAATAATTTAGAAATTGATAATCCTTTTTGTGCACGATAAATTGCTTCTGCGAAAACATGAGACACATCAATGACTTCTATATTATCATTTTTTTGGTGATGTGTATTGCTTACTATAACTCTTTCAAACCTTTTACAAAGTTCTTCTGTTCCTAATGTGAACAAACCATGTGTGCCATAACAAAATAATTGCCTTGCTCCTTTTCTTCTAAGTAATTCTGCTGCATTGCACAAAGTGTTTCCTGAATCAATTAAATCATCAATAAGTAGAACATCTTTGTTAAATACATCACCTGAAATATGCATTTCTGAAATTTCTCCAGGAATAGGTCTTCTTTTTTCAATAAATGCAGTTGGGTATTTTGAACCAAGTCTTTGTGCAAAAGATCTGGCTCTTGATACGCCTCCAGCATCAGGAGAAACAATAACTAAATTTTCCATTTCAATTACTTTTTGTTCATTTGATTTTAAATATTCAATAACACTTGGAAAACTACGTAAAGAGTCCACAGGAACATTTTCAGGATAAAAACCTTGTATTTGGTCTGCGTGTAAATCCATTGTAATTATTCTTTTTAGATTAGGGGATATTGCTTTTGCCAATGCTCTGGCTGAAATTGGAACTCTTGACTTTTCTTTTCGGTCTTTTCTTGAATATAACATATTGGGCAGAACAAAAGTTATGCTATTTGCAGATGAACTAAGTAACAGGTCTTTTATTAAAATTAATTCAGTTAACCACTCTTGTGGGTTCTTTGTTGAATCTTGTATAAAATAAACATC
>Ga0265595_1001073_pt1 | contig 22237 bp, 24 predicted proteins | sample saktaG_15_FD_190148 | JGI IMG/M metagenome (GOLD analysis project Ga0265595, IMG submission 190148) | Saline water microbial communities from Sakinaw Lake, British Columbia, Canada - sak_2013_06_06_50m | ecosystem: Environmental > Aquatic > Non-marine Saline and Alkaline > Saline ...
AGTTGGGCGTTAGGCTTGGCCGGGCGATCCGGGTAATCCGAAGCGGTGCGGTCACGCAGATACCGGCGCACGGTATTGCGTGACAGCTGCAGGTCGCGGGCGATCTGCTTGATGCTCTTGCCCTGGTTCTTAAGACAGCGGGCAGTAATCTGAGCTTGCACTGAAATCAACCTTTCCTCCTGTGCCGCCCAACGGTCCGGACGGCACAAGAAATAGTCTACCAGGGGGGTCAGTTTTGGATGGCACAGGGGGGTCAATTTTCAGTGGCACACGACAGCTTCGACCAAGACCGCAAGGTCTTCCTCTACGGCGACTACAAAGAAGAACAACTCCGCGCCGAGTTCCTCAACCCCTTCTTCACCGCGCTCGGCTGGGACATGGACGGCAGAAGAGACGGTGGACCGAGCTTCCGCCAAGTAGCCGATGGACGCCCGCCGTTTCCGCCCTTATTATCTGTGTAGAGAAAGCGAGAATCACGTATCATGCCTGTCAATAGCAGCAAGCCGCTCAAATGGAAAGAAGACGTCCGCAAGTCCGTTGACATGTACAACGACTGGTTCATCCGCTTTGCGCCCAAGGCCTACCGCGACACCAGAGCAAGGACTACCGAAACGGTCAAGAAGGCGATGGCTGCGACCCGCAATCTGCGGGACCTTGGTGCCGACACGCTGCGGGCCCACCCGGAGGTGCTGTCCGTGCTCCACATGGCAACCTGTCCGCCACTCGCGGTTGACCGACTTATCGGGCTGGCAGGCGTCCCCGGCGCTCTGGTCAAGACCATGGAGAAGTCAGGCAGACTGCCACCCAAGTTGCCGGCTGACAGGGTCACGACCGAGTTGAACCGCGTTGGTGAGGTCATCCAGAAGTTGATCGATAGAGACATTCTGGTTTGGCTCGACCGTAAGGATGAGCCATCCGAGGAGGAGGTCTACCGTGCATCTACCGTTGTCGCCGACCGGCTTTGTGGTGCTCAGGCAAACCCGATAATCCGTAACGCCCAGGAGAAGCGTCAGCTTGACAGAATCAAAGATTGGCTCGTTGCCCGGGGCTACAAGCAGGTTGAACCGTCGGAGGTCGCTGACCATAGGCGTATGCAGCCCGGTACATTCTGTTTCAGGTTGAACGTCAACGTACATCAGGGCAAGCGACGTCTGAACGTACCAGTGGACGTAGTCATCATGCCGATGAGACCTCGCGGACTCCGACTGCCGTTATTGGTCGAGGCCAAGTCCGCTGGAGACTACACGAATGTGAACAAGCGTCGGAAAGAAGAGGCAACGAAGGTATCCCAGTTGCGGGAGACGTACGGACGCAAGTTGAGGTACGTACTCTTCCTGGGTGGTTACTTCGATTCCGGGTATCTGGGCTATGAGGCCTCAGAGGGTATGGATTGGGTGTGGGAGCACCGAATTGATGACTTCGCGCGGATGGGCCTTTAGGTCGTGATAGAGAGAGAAGAACTGGAGGCCGAGAGAGTCACCCTGCAGCGAATACTTGACGGGCAGCGCACGCAGGCTGAGCGCAACCGCTTGGGCCAGTTTGCCACTCCACCCCGACTCGCCGCGAGTGTGGTGGAGTCGGCGCTGAAGCTGCTGCCCGCCACGGCCCGCGTCCGATTTCTAGACCCGGCATTCGGGACGGGCTCGTTCTACTCTGCCCTTCTCGGCATCGTCGACAGCTCTCACCTGCGGCACGCGACGGGATACGAGATCGACAGAGAGTTCGGAAGCGCCGCCACAAGACTGTGGAGACCGACGGGGCTGGATATGCGCATCTCTGACTTCACACTGGCCGCGCCTCCGGTAGACGCCGACTCCAAGCCCAATCTTCTCATCTGTAATCCGCCATACGTCAGGCACCACCATCTGGATAGGAAGACCAAGGAGCGACTGCAAGCCGCAGTCAAACGCCAGTTGGGCATCGAGATATCGGGCCTCTCGGGGTTGTACTGCCACTTCATGCTGGTGTCGCATGCGTGGATGGCCGACGACGGGGTCGCAGCTTGGCTCATACCGAGTGAGTTCATGGACGTCGGATACGGGCTGGCGGTCAAGCGATACCTGCTTGACCACGTGGAAACGCTCAGGATTCATCGATTCGACCCGGCCGACGTGCAGTTCGACGACGCGCTCGTTTCTTCCTGCGTTGTCTGGTTCCGGAAAAGAAAGCCGATGCCGGACCATACGGTCGCCTTCACCTACGGCGGCTCGATTGAAACGCCTGGCTGCGAACGGATGGTGCCGGTGGACGAACTACGCCGGGAGCGCAAGTGGACGAGGTTCCCAGCCAAAGCGCCGCGCCCCGCGACTGCGCACGCCAAGCTCGGTGACTTCTTCATCATCCGTAGAGGAATAGCCACCGGCGCTAATGGCTCCTTCATCATGACACTACAACAGGCCCGCGAGCGTGACCTACCGGCGGTAAGCCTGCGACCTATCCTACCCGGACCCCGCCATCTGGTTACGGACGAGGTACTGGCTGAACCGGATGGCGCACCGTGTGTTGAACCGAGGCTGGTTCTGCTAGACTGCCGGCTGTCCGAACGTCAGGCTCGCGACAAACACCCTTCCTTGTGGCGATACTTGGAGAGCATCCGACCGGACGTAGCTGGACGCTACCTATGCGCCCATCGTGCGCCATGGTATGCACAGGAACATCGGCCGGTTGCCCCATTCCTGTGCACGTACATCGTGCGCGCAACGGCCCGGCCGTTCCGGTTCATCCTTAACCACTCACTGGCAACCGCAGCGAATGTCTACCTCCTGCTTTACCCAAAGCCGCGTGTTGCGCGGGCACTCGAAGCGAACCCTGGGCTCAAACGGCAGATTTGGCTGGCGCTGAACCGATGTGAAGCAAGCACGCTGCTTGACGAAGGCCGCGTATACGGTGGAGGTCTGCACAAACTCGAACCCAGGGAGTTGGCCCGCGTACCGGCGGACCATCTATTGGAAGTACTGCCCATGTCGCCAGAGGTGGAGCGAACGCCCCTAACACTCTTCGCCGAAGCCGTCGTGCGGGACGCACACCCGTGGTCGCACCGCGCACGTCCCAGGCGGCGCCGTGCGGCGGGAAAGAAAGTCCGTCGAGTGACAAGTCGTCGCCGTAGACCGGCAGATTGACGCGCTGGTGTATGAGTTGTACGGCCTGACGGAAGAGGAAATCAAGATTGTGGGAGAATTAGGGACAGCCACCTATTACGGGACGATGTCAAGGCGCGGCATGAGAAGATGGTCGGTCTGGTCGAGACGATGCGGTATCGTTCATCGTTGCGTCGTACATCGTTCGGAGCCGTGAGCCGATGGCCAATGTCCCCGCGCATTTGACATCTTAACCCGTCCCGCTACCATGTCCGCGATGAAACTTGAACCCTCGGCCGAGGTGGATGAGATAGGTAAGATGCCCACGAAATCACCGGAGTCCGGAAAGCCGGTCGGGACCCGAACCCCGGTGGCCGAAAAGAAACGGAGGTAAGTTTGCCGCTGAGTGACATCGAGATTTCCCGCGCCATCATCGAGCGCTATACCGAAAAGCTGCTTAGCAACCTTGAAACCGACGTGGCCATCGTCGGTGCCGGGCCGTCCGGCCTGACCGCGGCCTACTGCCTTGCCGAGAAGGGCTTCAAGACCGTGCTGTTCGAGCGGGCATTGAAGCCCGGCGGCGGGATGCCCGGCGGCGGCATGATGTTCTCGGAAATCGTAATCCAGAAGGAAGCGAAGCCGGTGCTCGAAGACCTTGGCGTACGGCTGCACGAGCAGCGGCCCGGATACTTCGTGCTGGACGCGAACGAGGCGCTGGGCGCGCTGCTGGTACGAACCGCCCGGGCCGGGGTCAAGCTCTTCAATCTGATTTCGGCCGAGGACGTACTGCTGTACGAAAACCGGGTATCGGGTCTCGTGCTCAACTGGAGCGCGGTGGACATTGCCAAGCTGCACGTTGACCCGCTGACGATGGCGTCGCGCGCGGTGATAGACGCGACCGGCCACGCAGCCGAGGTGGTGAACGGTCTCTTGCGTAAGGCCAAGGTCAAGCTCAACACCCCTTCGGGTTGCTTTGAGGGCGAGCGGCCAATGTGGGCCGACAAGGCCGAACGGCTGACCCTTGAGAACACGACCGAGGTCTACCCCGGGCTCTGGGTCACGGGCATGGCCGCGAATGCGGTGTTCGGCGGCCCGCGCATGGGTCCGATTTTCGGCGGCATGTTCCTGTCCGGCGTGAAGGTAGCGGAAAGGATCGCCGGCACACTCGGAGAATGACGCAGGAGCAGGAAGAAGTAGCCGACCGGCTGGGTCTGGCCTTACGCCGGCTTGAGGCCTGCAAGGAATTCAGCGCGCTCGTTCCCGAGGTCCGAACCAACTTCGTCTATTCGCTGCCCGAGACCCGGACCCCGGCCGACGTGGCCGCGGTTGACGGCCGAATAACGGTCGTCCACGGCGTGCCCAAGGCATCCGGCCCGATTCGGTTCGGCGCGTCGGACCATCTCGCCCGCCGAGTCATCGCGTTCCGGCAGTACGACCTGCGAGTCCGCTCCTGCCTCAACTTCCGCTGGAACGAACGAATCCTTGAGTTCACGCAGGGTTGGTGCCGGGAGCACGAGCTTGCCCTTGCCGCAGTAGACCGGTCAAAGGAGCCGAAGGAGCTTGTCGGCTCGGACCAGAGTTCGATGCCGTGGAAGGTGGAGGAACTTATTCGAAGCTCGGGCGGCCTTATCCCGTCGGTCTTCTACGAAACCCCGGGCTGGGGCAAGGAACCGTTGTTCCTGCTGACCGGTACCGACCCGCTCGTCTTGGCCGACCGGATGACCGACATCAGTCGGAAGTACGCGGCAGGGGGCTGACGAGGGACACTTCTATTTCCGAGCGATGTCAAGGCGCGGCATGACAAGATGGTCGGGTTTCGTACATCGTGGCATCGAAGGACTCGTACATCGTTGAGAGCTTGAGGTGAGATGCGGACGATGCTGAAGCTGCACAAGGGCTTGCCTAGGGCCAAGACGCCGCTTGTGCCGCTGGCGGCTGACAGCCTACCGCTTGCCGCCTCTGACGGATGTAGCACCCGAAACATGCCGGAGCCGCTAGCCGTGAGCCGCGCACCGTCGGCCGCAAGCCGTAGGCCGATAGCCGTTAGCTGTCAGCCGTCGGCCCTGCCCCGGCTCTAGCGTTCCACCACGATACGCGCAGTGGTGACGTTTGTCTGGGAATCGAGGCGCAATATGTAGACGCCCGCCGAGAGGTGTGAAACCGGCAGGTTGAAGGATGGAGTCCGCACCGGTTGCGTCAGGGCGAGGCGGCCCGAGGCATCGAAGACACGGAGAGTGGTCGAGTGGTCCAGTGATCCAGCGGTCAAGTGCAGGACCGCGGAAGAGCGACAGGGATTGGGGAAGACGGAGAACGACGGACGATGAACGATGAGCGACGAGTTTGTGGCGACGCCGGTGAAGTCGCGGTCGGCGAGTTCGTGGAGATAGAGAAGCTCACGGCAGATGAGGTGGCGTTCCTCGGCCTCGGGAATCCACAGCGGCGGGTCGGATACCGTGTAGGTCTGGTTTTCAGGGTTCATCACCGAGTCGTTGACCCGGGTCCAGGCGGCGACGCCGGAACCGCCGTGCTCAGTCGAAGTGGCGCTGTCAATAAGGACGATGGCGTGGTGGTTGTCCGGAATCCGATTGGAATTGTCAGTTGCGGTCTGGAGGCGGAGGTATGCCCCGCGCATGCTCTTCACGAACCGACCGGCCTCTCGTTCGACCCAGAATGCCTCCGAGTCCACCGGGACCGGCACGTGGCCACCGGAGTCGGTAGAGACCTGGTAGCGGTCAGACGGACCCTCGAAGTCCATCAGGAATTTGATGTGCGGCGAGTCGTGGCGGGCAAGCATCCCCGTTGCCATCACGTTGCCGTAGCCGCGGGTGTATATGCCGAGATTCTCAGTATCGACGTAGGGTTTGGCAGCCAGCGCCTGTGCGCAAGCCTGAAGTCCGTCCTGATGAACGTAACCATTATAGCTCTCGGTGCCGCTGCTTCGGCCGCGGCCGTCGGCGTCGAAATGGAGCACCGCGAACCCATCGGACGCGATTTGGTCGGCAAGGCCGTTCTGGTCCATCACGGTACCAGCGTAGCTCTCTTTTGGTATCAGCACGACCGCAGGGACCTTGTTTCCGGATCCGGCACTCGCCGGCCGGTGGATGTGGACGTACAGGCTGCAGCCTGAAGTCGGGTTGGTGACCCAGAGCGTCTCAACGACGACTGCGGACGCCGCAGGCGGGTACTGCCAGACTACGGACTTGGTCGAGTCCACTTCGATTACGCGCGCGCCGGTGGAGATCATGGTGTGGCCGTTGGCGAGACGCGTTGCCTGGTACGGCATTGGCACCCCGGAGGTAATTGACCAGACGACCGTGCCGGCCGAATCGACCTCGATGACTCGGTTGTTACTGCTGCTGGCTATCAGCGTGTGGCCGTTGGACAGACGCTGTACGCAACGAGGCCAGGACAGACCGGTTCCGTACTGCCAGACGACGGTGCCGGCCGAATCGACCTCCACTACCTTGTTCTGGTCTGAGTTGCTGACGAGGGTATTGCCGTTGGCAATCCGGTTGCCGTTGTGCGGCCCACTCAGACTGGCGTAGCTCCAGACGACGTTGCGGCCGGAATCGACTTCGATGACCCGGTCGTGGTCCCGGTCGGTGATGAGCGTGTTGCCGTTGGCGAGGCGGTATGCCTCGTTCGGGTAGTCCAGGCCCGACCTCATCTCCCAGACAACGTCACCCCGGGGAGTTACCTCGAAGACGCGGTTGCTGTCGGTGGCGGTGACAAGCGTGTTCCCGTCGGCAGTGCGGCGGGCGGTATGCGCCCACTGGATGTCGCTGCGGACGTAGGCCCAGACCAATCGTCCGGTGCTGTCGACCTCGATCACCCTGGCATTCGGCTGCGACATCGAGCCGGACTCGGTGATGAGCGTGTTACCGTCGGGAAGCCTCTCGATGCCGCTGGGAAGCGTGCACGGCACCGACGCAAACAGCGCTACGGGAAGAAAGAGAACGACGGACGCCACAAACGAAGGCCTGGATCGCATACACAGCTCCTTGTCGATTGCCGCTCATTCAGGAACGGTAAGTGTCGGTGCGGACGTGTCATCAGCATGCAGGGAGGCATCAATGGCCTTTCCAGAGAGCTGAATGCGCCGCGCTGCCTACTCTCGACCGATCGCTTACCGGACTACAGATTGTAGACCTCGGCTGTCAGATGTCAACCGGACGGACGGTGAGGGACACTTTCCATATTCCTAACCGATGTCAAGGCGCGGCATGACAAGATGGTCGGTCCGGTCGAGACGATGCTGAAGATGCACGAGCGGAGAAGGACGCTGGCGGCTGACAGCCTACGGCTTGCGGCCTCTGGCGGATGCAGCACCCGAAACAGGTTGGTGCCGTTACTCGTGAACCGCGAGCCGTGAGCCCCCTCGCGCGCCGCGTCGTTGACAGGGCCAATTACACCGTATAGCATGTCGGGCGGTGGAGAATAAAGAAGCCCCGGACAGGGCCGGGCGAAACCGGGGGTGAACTGGAAGACCGTGTTTCGGCGCTGAAGTCGATAAGGAGTGCTTTGACTAAAGGTGAAATCGCCGGTTTGGTAATTCTCGCGCTGTCGCTTGTCCTGGCGGCGGTCTGCTACCCGAAGATGCCCGAGTTGATTGCTAGCCACTGGAATGCCGCGGGCGAGGTTGACGGCCACACTTCACGCCTGGCCGGCCTGCTCCTGGCGCCAATCATCATAGCCGTGATGTGGCTTCTGTTCGTTGCCATACCGCGGATTGACCCGCTGAAGCAAAACATCGCCCGGTTCCGCGGTATCCTCGATTGGTTCATTGTGGTAATGCTGCTGTTCATGCTCTCAATCGAAGCGCAGGTAGTCCTCTGGAACCTCAGCGTCAAGGTACCGCCATGGGTCACAATGCCAATAGCACTCGGATTCCTGTTCTTCTTCGTCGGTCTGCTGCTGGGCAAGACGAAACGGAACTACTTCATCGGCATCAGGACGCCCTGGGCCCTGGCCAGCGATGTGGTCTGGGACAAGACCCACCGGCTGGGCAGCAGGCTGTTCATGATTTCAGGCGGGATAGCGCTGCTCGGTGTCTTCTTCGGTAAGTACGCTCTCGTCTTCGTGCTCGCGCCGGCCCTGGTTTCGACCGCAGTGGCCGCCGTGTACTCCTATGCGGTATACCGTCAGCCGTAGGCCGCATGCCGTGAGCCCTCTTCCGCGCTGGCGCGCCAGGGCAAGTTAGAAGCTGGCAGTAGGTATCAGTCGGGCGCCGTGGGACGCGAGTCTCCCGTGACCAACTGCCAAGCTCCAATGACCGCGCCCGACTTCAGCGCGAGTGCCCAGTCACCATATCCCAGCTTCTGGCGCCCGCGTGATTCCTCCGCTTCGGTCGGAATGACGGGTCCGACCTTGGCGTTCTTGGCGGCCTTGGCGGTTTGAATGCCCACGACAGGAAAGCGGCGGCCGAAGCCGCCGCCGGGTATCAAACAGGCGTCGAAGTGCCTAGTCCTCGTCCTCCCCGTCATCGATGAGCTCGATGCGCTTGATGATGCGCTTGGACAGATCAGAACCCAGGCCAAGGTTCAGCTCGAGCAGGCCGGACTCATCCCCGAGGCCGAGCATGTATAGATCAACCATGTCCTCGGGAACCAGCTTTTTGACCTTCTGTTCGTAGTCCAGTTTGGCGTCCGCCAGCCGGGCCTTGAGTGCGTTGATTTCCTTCTTCTTCGCCGTTATCTCAGCGTCCGGCTTCTTGGCAAGATCCAGCTTCTCAGTTTCGACGCGCTTGATCGCCAGGTCGGTCTTGAGCTGGCCGGTCGCCTTGATATAGGAGATCTTCGCGTCAAGTAACTTGATACGGGTCTCAGCATCGAGCTTGTCGTCAACGTCGAGCATTTGGCCGTCCTTGAGCTTGATGACCTTCTTCTCGCCGTCCTTCTTGATAACGATGAACTTCCCGCCTTCGCCCTCGCTCAGCGAGACGAGATTCTCGTCATCCCCCGCGTTGACCATGACCTTCTTGCACTTCACCTTGCACGCCTCGTCGCAGGGCTCTGCTGCCTGCGCGGGGGTCGCGAGCATGCCGGCAAGGACTGCGGCCAGCACCGCTGCATAGTACCTCACACTACCTCCTCTGGTTTGGCTTCTGGTGCACTGCATAGGGTTGGACGTTCGCGCCGGAAAAAGGTTGCCGCGGCCAGGGGCCGCGAGTTCACAGTGACCAGTCTGCAGTTTGCAGCAGCCGGGCAACGGAGTTCCGCAGTCCGCCCTCTGGAATCTGGTTTGCGCCTCCTGCTCTATTTGCCCACGTTCAGCATCGGGATGAGCTTCTGGTCGAAGGGCGTGATGACGAAGGTGTTGTTCCCGGTCGACGCGACCGTCTTGAGCATCTCGATGTAGTACCAGCTCAGGTAGTTGCTGGTGAGCGAGCCGGCGATTTTGCGGTTGCGGTCGGCGATGCCCTGCGCTTCGACCCGCTTGCGTTCGGCTTCGCGGCCCTCTTTGACAAGCGTGAACTCCATCTTCTGGGCGTTCTGGTCTTCGGCAAGCTTGGCTTCAATCGCCTGCATGACGACGTCGGGCAGTTTGACCCGGCGGAGCAGCACCCGCTCGCGGATGATACCCTTGCCGGTGAAGGCAACGTCCATCAGCGAGTCAACCGTAGATGTGTAGACGCTGCGCCCGGTTGACGAGTAGAGCTCGTTGGCGGTGAAGCGGGACGCGGCGTCGCGCAAGGCCGTGCGAATCGATGGGCGGACTATCTTGTCGACGTAGTTCGGGCCGATGTTCTGGAATACCCAGCTTGCCTTGGTGACGTCGAGCCGGAACCAGACCGTGACGTCGAGCGTGACGGTGAGGCCGTTTGAGGCGAGGGCGTCAATGGCGTCGTCCCCCCTGATTAGACCTTCGTCTTTGATGCTCGACATCGTGTACGCGTTGGTGCGAACGTCCATCAGCGTGACGTTGACGATGGGCAGGACGAAGTTCAGGCCGCTCGACATCTGTTTCTGAACCCGACCCAGGAGCACCGGCACGCCGGCGTGGCCCGGCGGTACGATGCGGAAGAAGGACAGCGCGAGCAGTATCACGATGAGGATGATTGCGCCGGTTGCGGCGCGGCGGGCGATGACCCGGCCCTGGGCAGTCTGGCGCAGCGCGAAGTAGGCGATTGCCAGGCCGACGATGGCCATCAGGACGATTCCGAACATAGGACCTCCTTTGTGTCTTTTCCGGACGTCTACACTCTAGCAGAGAAACGGGCCGGATGGAATAGTGAATTCCCGACCTCCTATCCCCTGCTCTCCCCGGCCCGGTTGGCTCGTTTGACAAGACACGTCCGGCAGCCCGAATCGAGTCGTGGGATAATGCGGGGCGCTGGGGCTGTTGAAGAAGCCGCCTCTTGTCATTCTGAGCGCAGCGAAGAATCTTCGCGATGATGATTCTACGGAAGCTAGAAGACCCTTCACTCCGTTCAGGGTGACATAAGTGGGGCTTCTCAACAGCCCCGCGCTTCCCACATTTCTGAGCGATGCCAATACGCGGCATGACAGGATGGTGAACTTGGTCGAGACGATGGGTTCGTACATCGTTGCATCGGAGAACTCGTACATCGTTGGGAGCCTGAAGTGAGAAGCTGTGGACGCTGAAGTAAGCAAGGACTTGCCCAAGGCCAAGACGCCGCACGGGGAATCCCGGGGTGCCAGCCGGATTCCGCCCGCCCCTTTGATGTAGTCGGCCAACGGCTGACAGCCGAGGACTCTCGGCCAGCAACTCCCGGCCAATGGCCCATCCGATTTGACACGTCCGACCACGTCGTCTATACTGCCTGTAGTGGAAACAAGCCTCCGCACCCGGCCCTGACTGATGCCGGAAACCGGGAAGTGGAGCTTGCCCACAAACCACGGGCTGCGACTGCTTCGCCGCAAACCATGGCGGCCGTCCGCCCCAGCCGTCGCCCCAGATTGCGGGTCGCTCTGCGAGGTACGAACCGCCGGAGAAGCCCAGTGTCCCGGGTTCACACGCGCGATGAGTAGGACGATTGACCACGGAGTATCATGAGTAACGATCTTGAATTCACTAGAATTGACTCCTTTGACCAGGTTCCGGCCTGGATTACCCGCAGCCAATTGGTCGATTACTTGCACACAACCATGAAACCCTACGAGGACAAGCCGAATGACATCCTCCGCGCACTCGAGTACGCCTTCAGTCCCGAACGCGGCGGCTTCCTGATGCTCGTCCGACTTGAAGGGACGCTGGCGGGTGCGTTGCTTATGCTCAAAACCGGCATGTCAGGCTACGTCCCTGAAAATATCCTGCTGTTTGTCGCCGTGACGCCGAGCCTTCGCGGCAAGGGAGTCGGCAGAAGACTGATCGAGCACTCGATTGAACAGTGCTCCGGCAGCGTCAAACTGCACGTGGAATACGATAATCCGGCCAGGCGGCTCTACGAACGTATCGGCTTCACCACCAAGTACGCCGAGATGAGGCTGGCTCGGTGAATCGTCTCGTCATCAACCTCCAGGCGCTGCATCACAACATTCAGACCATCGATGGCTGGGTCAAGGACCACGGTGCCAGTTGGACGCTGGTCACCAAAGCTCTCAGTGGTCATGTAGACACCATCCGGGCGCTGCAGGCGCTCGGGGTCCGCTCCATGGCAGACTCCCGTGTCGACAACCTGAAGGCGATCGGCAAAATAAGTCCTGATTTTGAATCCTGGTATCTTCGCCCGCCAACTCTCACCTACGTCCGCGAGATCATTGAAGTATCCGACGTCAGCCTCAACAGCGAGCTCCAGGTCATCGACGATATCGACCGCGTTGCCGGTGAAATGGGCAAGACCCACCACATCATAATCATGATCGAGCTCGGCGACCTCCGCGAAGGCATCCTCCCCGGCTCGCTGATCGGATTCTACAACCACGTCTTCAAACTCGGCCACGTCGAAGTCCTCGGCATTGGCGCCAATCTCGGCTGCCTGGCTGGAATTGTCCCCACTGTCGACCAGATGATGCAGCTCGTTCTCTATCGCGAACTACTGCAGCTTAAGTTCAACCACTCCCTATCCATGATTTCCGCCGGTTCGAGCGCGGTTCTTCCCATGCTGCTCGAAGGACGCGTCCCCAAGTCGATCAACCACTTTCGCATCGGCGAAGCAGTCTTCCTCGGCACCGACCTCATCCACGGCGGCATTCTCCCGGGACTGCGCGACGATGCCTTTACCCTCGAAGCTGAAATCGTCGAGATCAAGGAGAAGAGCCTTGCCATGCAGGCTAACGGCACCGGCATCTCCACCTTCGAACCCATCTGCAAGGAGGAATTCGCCCGCGGCCAGCGGGGCTACCGCGCCCTGTTGGCGGCCGGGCAGCTCGATACTGACGTCAGGGCCCTCACCCCGATTAGCCCCAACGTCCAGCTTGCCGGCGCCAGCAGCGACGTCATGGTCGTCAACCTCGGCGACAATCCCGACGGCATGAAGATCGGCGATTCAGTCAGGTTCAGACCCGCCTACAGCGCCCTCATTCGTCTCATGGTCGGCAAATTCATCGAGAAGATTGTCACTCCCAGGATCGGTGAATTCACACAATTCGTCTCTAAACAGGACGGCCTTGAGCTTCCTCCGGTCGTTCCGAACGACGGTGGATCGAAAACCGGCTGACAGAAAGTCCTGGCGGTGGCAGGGGTCACTTCCCATATTTCTGAGCGATGTCAAGGCGCGATGCGGCCGGTGGCCGCGAGTGACCAGTTGCCAGGTTCCAGTCTCCCGCTGAGGAAGTCGGCCGAACTATGGACATTGAACGCCTACCGCCGAAGCAACACGACCGGCAGACGGCGGAGGGCTTCCGGCAGGTCAGCGACAAGTAAGGTGTATCTCAGGGCAAAGGAGAACAACCATGAAAGAACGCAAGGACTACAGTATCAGTACGGATGTGAAGTACGGTCAGCTTGAGGTGGTGGACGTTCCGGCGGTTGTGGCGGGATGTACCGAGAAGTGGTTCAATCAAACCCTGACCCGGGCGAACGACAGCGTGGTTCGGCTTGGTATCGTGCAGGGCGAGTTCCACTGGCACAAGCATAAGAACGACGACGAGTTCTTCTTCGTGCTTGAGGGCAGGCTGCTCGTAGACCTGCCGGGCCGGACTATCGAGCTCATGCCAAATCAGGGATTGACCGTTCCGAAGTCAGTGATGCACCGGCCCCGGGCGCCGCAGAAGACAGTGATGTTGATGGTGGAGAGCCGCACAATCGTACCGACCGGGGACTAAGAGCCCGCGACGGGACACCGACCCCAACAAGCATCAATGCTTTAGTGCCCGGACTCAGGCCCATATGTCTTGGGGGTAACACGCGGTATACTCTTCCCGAGTTGACTTTCGGTGTCCCTGGCCTACGATTGTAGTTAGCTGATGAATAGGTCAACGGCCCACAAGAAGACGCCGGGTGTCATCCAACCCGGTCCGCTCTGGACCGAGGCGGAACTCCGCGTGCTGGATCGACAGGTAAAACTGGTCCTTGCCGGCAGGCTGCCATCGCCACGGCAGGCAGTCTCACCCTGCCTGCCCGACCTTGAGCGCATCGGTAAGACGGCGCACAGCGGTCACGTCCGTACATGGGAGGCGACGTACCGCGCGCTGCTCGGGCGAATCCCGCCGCGCTTCCGGCAGCGCTACCGTCGCCCGCCGAGTTGGACTCCGGCCGAGATGCGTATCGTGAACCGGTACGCGCAAGCCGTCGCCGACGGCAAGTACGCGAGCGCCGGCGACGCGGCGGAAGCGTGCGTCAAGTCGCTCGCCGAGCTCCGGTGCCGCCTCGAAGGACCGCGGCCATGCGCCCCGGTCCGGCGCTCGCAGACGTCGACTTACGGCCGCATCCGCACCCGGGCGCGCGAGCTTGGAGTCTGCCCGGCTTGGAGCCACGCGAGCCCGGTGGAGAAGCAAGTGGTCCTTGAATGGACCGAACGCTACTGGCGGACGCGCGACTCGAAGCCGCCGTGGTACATCATGGACCTGGCCGACCTGATGAGGGCCGAGTTCCAGCACAAAGGTTTCGAACGCAGCCAGGGCTTCTGCGAACGAGCCTTGGCCCGCCGCATCCGCCTCACCCGCCGCGAGCACGCAACCGGAATCTGACGCCGGACCGGGCCGCCGTGTTCCGCACCCGCAGGTTTGACTCCTCCGCTGAACCCATTAGACTGACTACCGAAAGGAGCCCGATACCATGAAGCGTATTCTGTTTCTCTCGGCAGTCGCGGCCGTCGCCCTGTTGGGCACAAGCTGCGCTCCGTCGGGGGGTCCAATCTACCCGATGACCATCGGCAGCGTGTGGAACATGTCATCGTACACGCTGTACGGAACCACGCTTGCGTCCCTCGACACGATGTCAACCGGTACCCGAACGAACACCGCGCTGGAAAAGGCCAATCTTTCTAACGGCAGGGAAGTCGTGAAGTTCAAGAATGACGCGACGGTCTACTACAAAGCTCTGGACACGACCGTTACTACAACCAGTTATTCCTACACGGCCGAAGTCGGCGACACGATCTTCTCCTATACCAGCCTTGATGACACAATCGGCACCCCCGTGATGAGGTCAAACCCGGCCGTGGGCCAGACGTGGTCAGAAGGTTCCGCGACCGCGATGGTCGTCGGCCAGGAAGACGTGACGGTTGCGGCCGGCACCTACAAGAAGGCGTGGAAGGTGAAGATCATCACCAACGTCGGCGGCGTCACCGTTGAGATGGTCAACTGGTATGCCCGGGGCGTCGGCAATGTCAAGATGTACTACGAAGGCGAGTACCAGGGCTATGGCCAGGTCTTCAACGAGGAACTCACCTCGGCCGTCATCAAGTAGCCGGCCGTCTCACATTCGGGTTTGCCGCCCTCCTCGGAGGGCAGCTTCCTTTTGCCGGCTGTGAGCTGTCAGCTCTCAGAAGACCGAGAGCTGGCTTGACTTGTAGTACTTGGCGGCGCGGCCCCAGCCGCGCAGTACGAGCCGCTTCTTCTTCACGAGCCCGGAGAGCAGGTACCCGGCCTGGGCCGGGCTGACCCGGAGGAGCGTGCGGACGATTTCATTGGTGATAAACCGCTTGTCGTCCGGCCCGGGCAGGTCCTCCAGGTAGTTGAGAATTGCGGTCTCGGCGAAGGCGGCCTCGGCCCGGCGGAACAGCGAGTAGCTGACGCTCTTCTTGAGCTGGTTGTACACCGCCTTGGACAGGCGATAGACGCGCCCTTTCTTTTGACCGAACGGCTCGAGGAGCCCGCGCAGGACCATCGAGCTCAGCGTCTCGCGCGCCTCGTTCTGGCTGCGCTGCAGAATCCGTTCCGCCTCGGACAGGTCAATCTCGCGGTTGCGCTTGAGGAATGAGAATACCAGCAGGTCGTGCAGGGTGAGTTCGCGGCCTTCCTGGTGCCGGTTGACCACGAACCGGGCGAAGTTCTCGTCAATCCCGGTCTCGTCGCGGTTGCCCTGTGCAGACTCAACCCGGCCGCTGCGCAGCGTGAGGCGCACGAAGTCGGGCCCGGACTCATAGCTCGGCGGCTCCTTGCCGTACGAAAGCAGGATGTGGTACATCCGCTTGACGCCCATGCCTGCGCGCTCGACCATCCGTGTCTTCTGCAGGCTCTCTGCCAGCAGCCGGTTGCGCGACACCGGCTCGTGCCCGAGAATGTTCTGCGGGTTGACGTCACCGAAGAACCCGCCCGGGTTCGAGATTTCAAGCCGGTCGGCGAAGTGGCGCAGATAGACCGGGCCGGGACAACTGTAGTCCCGGTGAACGAACGCATTGAGCAGTGCCTCGCGGCAGACGTCCTCGGGAAAGTCGGGAATCTCGAAATGGAACAACCCCAGTTTCAGGGTGTAGATGCGATTATAGGGTTCGAGCGTCTGCGTGAACTGCTCGAGTATCGCGAGCAGGGGTCGGGCCGAGTCAAGCCGCTTGTCGTACTCGGTATCGCTCTTCATGTGCAGGTAGATGGCCTCGTGCCCGGGCAGTTGCTGCCGCAGCACTTCCTCCTTGCCGACGAGCAGCAACCCGGCCACGGTCAACCGCAGTCTGCCTCCCGACTCCCCACTCCCGACTCCCTCTGCCTTCACCAGCACGCCGAGCCGTTCCAGCAATTCGTCGTTTGAGAGCGAAAGCAGCGATGATGCCGGCTCCTTGGCCGCAAGGATGCGGCGGAGCCGCTCGACTTCAATACTGTCCACCGCTTCCGGCCCGAGGTCGAGAATCCGGGCCGAGAAGTCGGCGCAGGCTTCAGAGAGCATGGGCAATCATAGTCCGTAAGGACTAATGGTCAAGAGGCAAAGGACGAAGTAGAAGTGACGCGGAGAAGTGGAAAGGGGAAATGGCAAAGTCCGGATTCCCGACTTCGTCATTGCACCTTTCCCCTTTGCGTGACACCTCACTTCCGCGCAAGCAGCCGTTCGACGGTCGAGGCCAGCTTCACGCCAAGGTCGAGCGAGTAGCCGACATGGATGTCACGGATCACACCTTTGGCATCAATCACGTAGAGCGTCGGGAATCCCTGCACCCGATACATCTTCTCCTCGCCGCGCCCCAGCACGTTGGTGTAGCCGAGCCTCAGCTTGTCGACCACGAACCGCGCGTCGGCCGTGTCCCGGTCGACATTCATACCGATGACTGCGACCGGTTTGCCCTGGTACTTCTGCGCGAACTCGTTCAGACTCGGCATCGCCCGGATGCACCACGGGCAGCCGCGGTACCAGAAGTCGAGGATGACTACCTTACCGCGATAGTCTGCGAGCGAGTGCTTCATGCCTTCGAGGTCGGCGAAAACCCATGCCGGCGCCGGATAGCCAACCAGCGAATCGCGCCACGCGGCCTCCTTGTCCAACTGCAGCGCAACTTCCTTAAGTGCCCCGACTTCGTCATCGAACATTTTCTGAACGGTAGAGTCGGTCACCCGCGCCCGGCCCGAGTCCATCACGGCCTGAGCCGAGTCGAGCAACGCCTGCCTCTGTGCCGGGCCATCGCTTTCCCGGCCGAGCAGGGCCCAGTACACGGAGTCAGCTTCGAGGAAAACCGCCAGCCCGCGGTCAAACCTCCCGGCCTCGGTCGTATCGAGGCGAGTCACCGAATCGAGCGTAGTGACGGACGAGGTCTTGCCCGCGAACGGGCCCCAGTTCTGTTCGGCCTCCGCTTCCTTGCGGGTTACAAGCGAGCGCCTGGTATTGAACTGGAACACCGCGTGGGATGACGCGAAATAGATGGAATCGAGCGGAGTCTCGTAGTCGGCACGTATCAGCCGGATGCTGTCGGATGGACCGGGCTCGAACCGGCACCGTGTCCGCTCGGAGGCCGTGGCATCGAACCGCTCCCACGTCTGCCCAATGCCGGCGCTATCCGCCGGCAGCGGCACAAACACCTGGGCAGGGTCAAGCGCACCGGTCGAACCGACGCCGGTGGCCTCACCGTCCGCGCCCAGGTCGCAGCGCGCCCACTCGACTTGCGGTTCTCCGTCGGTCCGCGTGCCGGTCGAATCAACACGGTAGGGCGTGCTGGTACGGTGCAGCACGAGCCGCCGGCTCTGGTCCGGGTTCTGACCGACCACCCAGACTTCGGTCAGGCGCACCTGCCCGCGCGCGCCTTGGGCATACTTCGACTCGCTCGTTGAGCCGTAGTAAAGACGGCTGCCGACGGTCAGGCTGTAGCGCAGCGGCAGCCCGGCCGCGGCCGACCGACCGGCGGCGAACAACGCGGCGAGGACAATGACTTGACGCAAGGCAACTTTCACAATGGCTCCTTTCGAGTGCGGAATACCAGCCAATCTAGCACAGGCCGGCCGATAGTCAAGCGACCGCGCTGCACCCAGAACCGAGATAGGAGCTAACCACCAAGACACGAAGACACAAAGAAGGTCCCGGAAGGAGATGTCTCTGTATGCTTGGTGGTCTTGGTGTCTTTGTGGTTCAATGTCGTCTTCGGGGGCTGCACCGGCTAGACCGTTCCCTCATCGCGCTGTAGAATCTCCCCAGGTTACTTAAGCATGCGCTACGTCGGCAACATCTTCCGTCCGCCTTCAGAGGCCGATTCCCTGCTCCTGCAGGCGACCATCGGCTGTTCCCACAACCGTTGCACGTTCTGCGCAATGTACCAGGACAAGCAGTTCCGCGTGCGCCCGCTTGAGGACGTTCTCGAAGACATCGCGGCCGCGCGCGAATACTATGGACCCGACGTCCGGCGCGCCTTCCTCTGCGACGGCAACGCGCTCATCCTGCCGACGCCGCATCTGCTCCGGATTCTCACAGCGCTTGAGCAATCATTTCCGGACCTGCAGCGGGTCGGCGTCTACGCCAACGCTCGCGACCTCGTCTCCAAATCCATCGAGGAGTTGAAAGAACTCGTAGACCACCGGCTCTCGCTATTCTACCTCGGCCTCGAATCCGGCTCAGACGCGATACTCAAACAGATTGACAAGGGAGCTACCGCCGACGAGATGGTTGCCGGGGTCCGGCACGGCATGGCTGCCGGCATGAAATCGTCGGTCATCTTCCTGCTCGGGCTCGGCGGCCGCAAGCAATGGCGGGAAAACGCAATCGAGTCCGCCCGGGCCGTCTCGCAGATGAATCCGAACTACCTTTCTGCCCTGACCGTAACCGTTGTCCCCGGCACCCCGCTTGCCCGGCAGCTCAAGTCCGGTGACTTTGAACTGCCGGAGCCGGCCGAATTCGCCGCCGAACTCAGGCTGTTCCTCGAACAGGTTGACGTGAAGGCAACCGTATTCCGCTCCAACCACGCCTCGAACTACGTCCCGCTCGAGGGCCGCCTGCCCAAGGACAAGGAACGCATGGTCGCGGAACTGACCGAAGCAATCAAGCACCACCGCTTCAAGCCCGAATACATGCGCGGGCTGTAACCAGGACAGCCCGGATAGAGCAGAATTCAGAAAGCAGATACCAGAACGCAGAATGTCACCCCGACGCCGAGGAGGGGCCTCGTTCCCGGCCGAAGTCAGAAGTGCGGACACGAAGAGGGAAACCGCCAAGACCGACCGGAGCGAAGCGAAGTGGAGCAATCCCACGGCAACCACAGATTACGCAGATGGCATAGATTCCTGCCTGCCTGAACCCTTGGACCCCTGAACCCCAGAACCCGTTCCTCTTGTCACCCCGACGCTGAGGAGGGGTCTCGCCTCGGCTAGCCAGTCGCCGTTCGCCTGCGTTCGCCCATCTTCGATCCTCGGTTTCCATCTTCGCCTCTTCGCCTTCATCCTCAACCCGCAAAGCGCCGTCGAAGTCCCTCCGAAAGTCCCTCTGCAAGTCGCGCCGCGAACCAGTCTTCGAATCGCGATGCGAATCGGCCGGAAAGCCGAATTCCGAATCGCCGCAAGAATCCGTCTGCGAGTCACCTGCCAAAACGGCCCGCGTGTCGCGTGGCAAACCGGCCGCAGAATCGCCGGGAAAACTCGTCCGCGAATCCCCGAGAGAGTCCCTTTAGTAATCGCCCCGCGAACCGTTCCCGGAACGGTTCCCACTGCGGCTCGCGGGGTGTCGTTTTGAGCGGGTGTTGGCATCCTAACAGAATCTATTTCAGCTACTTAGGTTAGTTCAGGCTTGCCCGGCTGCTGCCATCGCCGATTCCGGGTCCGTTCTGCCGGATTCCACGCTCAGAAAGCCGCGAATTCGGGCGTCCCAGTCTGACCGCCAAGCCTGCCACTTCTGCATTCTGGTCTCTGCTCTCTGACTTCTGCTCTACCCGGCTCTCATCCGCCGTTCTGCCTTCTAGCCTCTAGCTTCTGACATCTGACTTCGTCTGTCCGCCGAACGTCCCCGCTACCTCGCGGAACTGGTCCTTTTCCTCCGCGACCAGCGAACCCAGCGCGGTTGCGCGTCCAGTTGCACTGCCACGTTGAACGCGCCATTCTCCCACGTGCTCACGTGCCCCGTTTGGGTTCTCCCATTTCGAGACGGTCGCTTGACGTTGCAGCAGCGGGGTCTATAATGACAGACGAGAGCTGATGCTATGGTATTCGAGTGGAACGGAAAGAAAGCCAGCGCAAACGCGCGCAAGCACGGCGTTACCTTCCATGAAGCCGCAACAGTCTTCGGGGACCCGCTGGCCATCACCTTTGCTGACCCGGATGCCCGATGACGCGCGAGGAAAAGAGGATTCATGAAGAAGGCCAAAGTTAGAGAGATGCGTCCTGATTACCGTCGCGAGGAACTCGGACCCGGCGTCCGGGGCAAGTACCTGGATGCCTATCGGTCCGGAACCAACTTGATACTGCTCAGCCCGGATGTTGCCAAGGCGTTTCCGACCGAGGACGCAGTGAACGACGCTCTCCGCTCTTTCGTAAGCGTCGCACAAAGGACGACCTCCGCGAGGAAGCGCGCGCCCAGGCGCGTCCCCGCAGGCCGTCAGTAACGGCGTGCGGATGTCGGGCGTCGACAGTGCGTGTAGATGAAGTCATCTCCGAACTCTGGCGCATTCGCGATGCGTATGCGGCCGAGAACCATCACGACTTAAAGGAGCTGCTGGCCGACCTGCAAAAGAGGCTGCTTCAGTTCTGCGCCACCGTGGTTGACAGAAGGCCTGTCCGCCGTCCAGAAGCAACGACTGATGCACAGGCCGGGACCTGACCCAATTCCGTCACGGTTTGCGCGTGGTTGGGATAACTTCCAGACCGCTTACCGTTCGATTGCCGACGCGTGGACAGTGTATGACAACTCCGGGGATGCGCCCCGGTTGCTGGAGGCCCAGCCATGAAGACAAAGAAACGAAAGAAGCAGACCGAGACTCGTGCCGTTACTGTGGGCCGCGCCTTGCGACGTGCGGCGAAGACCGCTCGCAAGACCGCGCGCGCCTACGGTACGCCGATCTATGTCTGGCGTGACGGCAAGGTAGTCGCAGAGAAACCTTGAGCAATCCGGGAAGCTCTCTGCGCCTGGCCGTCAGCCGTTAGCGGTCAGCCGGTCACCGGCCCGGCGGGTCCCGAAGTCAACGTGGTCTTGTCTCGTGTCCCCGTTTCTGCTGAGGCTTGACTTCTGCTTCGAGGCGACTAGATTAGGTATGAGATGAACCCGCGATTGAAGACCATTCTCACCGAGCTGCGAAGCCGGCTCGAAGCACTTTACGGAGACCGGCTGGTGAAGCTCATCCTATACGGCTCACAGGCACGCGGCGACGCCGAGCCCGATTCGGACATTGACGTGCTCGTGGTCCTCAAAGGACCGGTCCAGGTCGGCACCGAAATCGAGCGCGGCTCAGCCGTCACCGCGGCCGTGTCCCTGGAACATGACGTTGTCATCTCAAGCGTGTACGTCCCGGAAGACCGATACAAGCAAGACCGCAGCCCGCTATTCCTCAATATCGAGGTCGATGGCGTAGCAGTATGACCGGCGACCAGACGGCCCTCGTGGCCAAGGCCGAAGACAGCGTGCGTGCGGCAGAGCTGCTGGCCCGCGACGGACACTACGGTTTTTCGGTCTCCCGCGCGTATTACACGATGTTCTACATAGCCGAGGCGATGCTGCTGGAACTCGGGCTGAGATTCACCAGCCACGCCGGAGTCATCTCGGCCTTCGGCCTGCACTTCTCCAAGACGCAGAAGGTCCCCTCCGAGTTTCACCACTACCTGCTGGCCGCCCAGGACGGTCGCACTGAGGGCGACTACGACATCTATCCGAAGCTGACAGCAGAGGACGCGGCCCTCGCAATCGGCCGCGCGCACGAGTTCATCCAGTTCGCCGAACGTATGCTCGGTGAATCAACCGGCTCGGCATAGCACTCCCCGCCGGGAATCCACTCCCTGCCCGCACTCTGACTCCCGCAATCGGAAATCGACAACCAGTCGGCCGTCAGCCGTAAGCCGCCAGCCGTCGGCCCTCTCGCCCGACGTCCTCGCCGCCATCCGCTTCGAGAACTTCAGCATCGACGCACCGTCTGACGGGGGCCGCTGAGGCGAACCCAAGCCGTTGCGCCCGTGCCGTCTTTCCAACCAAGGGGCGCAGCCCCGCGCGGAAGAATCTCTCACGTGAACCGGCCGGATTGTCAGAAGAGGGTCAACCGAGACTGCCAAGGGACGACTGCCCACGGCTCTTGACACGCTTCCGACCAGAAATCGGGGAAGTGTCCCATGTGCGCTAACTTAGCGCCAGCATTCGGAGTTGGCCTTGTCTGCGCCGGCGCGGCTCGGCAACGTGCCGAGCGATGTCTCGCCAGTGCCGGATACACTGCACCA
>Ga0265595_1001075_pt1 | contig 22225 bp, 22 predicted proteins | sample saktaG_15_FD_190148 | JGI IMG/M metagenome (GOLD analysis project Ga0265595, IMG submission 190148) | Saline water microbial communities from Sakinaw Lake, British Columbia, Canada - sak_2013_06_06_50m | ecosystem: Environmental > Aquatic > Non-marine Saline and Alkaline > Saline ...
AGGGGCATTTATGGGGTAGAGGTAAATTTGCTTCTTCAGTGGGATTTGTCCAACTTGATAAGGTTAAAGATTATGTGAGAAATCAATCAGCACATCATGGAAACTCCACACTTTAGTGTGGAGAGGATGTCATATAAAATAAAATATTGTTCTTTATAATTAAAAAGAGGATTTCAAAGTGGCAAAGAAAAAACCAGTAAAGAAAAAAAAGAAATAATTTTTGTTTTCAAATAGTTTGAGAATGAAATATTTTCTAGAACTTGGGTTTTTTTGAAGTAGATGGTGTGTCTTTTGTTATTTTTTTATTTTAAATAATTTTTTAAACTCATTTTTATATATGTATTAATGGTTCTGTAGCTCAACCTGGTCATGCTCAGAAAATCTCTTTGAGATTCTGACGTAACCATTATCGCTACTGGATCAAAAGTAAAATGGTTCTGTAGCTCAGCCTGGTTAGAGCACTAGACTCTTAAAAACCACCTGCGGGTTTTTTATCCTGCATCCCAACAAGGGAATTGTAGAGAAATCTAGGTGTCGGGGGTTCAAATCCCTCCAGGGCCATATTTATATTTAAAATGAAGATAAAAACTTGGAGCAATGTATTTTTTTTAATCCCCATAATTTTATCTATAATCTTTAAAGTATATTTTTTGTCATTTGCCCTTCTTGCAGCGATGGGATTTTCTTTCTTATATCATTTAAGTCAAGAAAAACATTGAAAAATTTTAGATGAAACTTTTGCCATAATTGTAATTCTTCTTAATGTTTATATTTGTTATTTATTTAATTTTGCTTTTCCTTTTTTTTATTTAGCAATGTTTTTTGTAGTATGTGCTTTTTTTGTTTATTTTAAGGAAAAAAGAACTAATTATAATATTTACCACACATTATGGCATGCATTTTCAGTATTAATAACAATTTCTTGTTTAATTGGATATTCTCTTAATTAGTATTTTCTCTTAATTAGTATTTTCTAATATACTTTAATTTAAATAGCTTTAAATTTTACTTTGATAATGTCCTTATTGAAAAATAATTTTTTGACAAGAGAGGTTAAAGAAGATAAAAATGGTCCTTTTGTTCATTATGGGGGATATAGGTTGCGACCTTATGTTAAAACTTCTTTTGTTAAAAGTCAATTGGTTTCTATGACAATGGCATTTGAAGGGGAATTTGATAGGTTACCTGCAATGAAAGTTTTTGCTGACATTAATAGATATGAACTATGGATTTCAAATAGTATTGGAAAGGGATTTATAATTGGAAACTATATTTATACAAATAGAACTTTTAAGAAATAATTATCTATAATCTCTTTTTGTTTCACCACATTTAACACATTTGAAGAATTTTGTCTCTGATTCATCTGATGAACGTGTTTGAACAGTCCAAAAATAAGCTTTTTCATGCCCACATTTTTTACATTTTTCACTTACAATTGGCATTGTATCTGCAACATTCTTTTTTACAACAGGAATCTCTTTTCTTTCTGTTATTTTTTCAGAAGTTGACAATTTTGTATGGCCTTTAGCTGTGTAATTACATCTTGGGCATCCGTCATTTTTTCGCTTTTGTATTAAGACAGCACCACATTTTGGGCAAAATTCCATTTTAAATATATTCCACAATGGTTTAAAAATGTTTGGAAAATTAATCACTTAATTTTCATGACAAAAACCTCTTTCAGAAGAAGGTCTTAACTTTTCAAAGAAGATTAATTTGATCCATCCAAAATAAGGAACAATTTTGGCAGAAGCCATTCCAACTAATTGTTCTTCTAAAATGTTTTTTTCTATACTTAATTGCCCTTGATTATTGTCTCCTATTGTAGAGAAGATTTTTCCTTGATCTGTTGTTTGTATATCAACTACCCTATGGATTATTGGATTTTTGTAATTTGCTTGGAAAATTATAATATCCCCGACTTCTATTTTATCTGGTTTAGCACGTGTGACAAATAAAATATCTCCTTTATTGAAACCTTTTTTTAAATCAAAGTCATTAAATTCTGTTGAAGATATTTGAAATTGTTTGTATTTATATTCATGAGTTTCCCACCAATTATCAAAATTTGAAATTAAATTTCCTTTATGATACATGCTGCAAGATTCAACTATAACTAGGGGAAGTTCTGTTCCAGTTGTTATTTCTAAGATGGGAAAAAATAAACCTTTTATTAAAATAAATAGAAAAATTATTGAGATAACCCAACCTTTGAAACTATCATCTTTCCAAAATACTGTCCAAAGATTTTTAAAAAAGTTATTTGCTCCTCTTTTTTTCATATTCTGAATAAGTTGTTTGGGTTTTTAAGAAGTTTGGTTTAATAAGATTTATTAATAAACTTATTTTAATAGAGACATGAAACCATTTTGGATCAAAGCTATATCTTTAGCATGTTTTATTATATTTTCAGTTTTTTTTATTTTCAGTTTTTTTTATAAAGAAGCTTTATCTGCTTTAATTACAGGAAATGTTAAAGCATATGGTTTGGTGGGGTTGGCTTTAGCTTCGGCAATTTTAGATGGGTTTCCACAATATGTTGCACCTCAATTATTAGCATTTAATGCAGCTTTGTTAGGTTTTGGATTTTTTGAAACAGTAATTGCATTGTATATTGGGTCTGCAATTGGTTCTATAATTGCTTTTGAATTTGGAAGTGTTATTAAAGAAAAAGTTGCACATGCGTTTGTTAAACCTGAAACAATTGAAAGGTTTGAAAAATGGATAAACAAAAGAGGTTGTTGGGTTATTTTTGTAGCTGCTATTTCACCTTTGCCATATATTCCAATTTTATTTGGTGTTCTTCATGTTAAAAGAAAGATATTCTTATTGATGGGAGTTCTTCCAAGAATTTTGTTTTTTATAGCAATGGCTTTAATTGCATATGCTGTGTTTTGAATGTATGTTTTGTAGAGAATAAATGCTTTTAAATATGGGAGATTAAGTTTAATTTATAGAAATTGCTAAAATTACTCCAGAAAAAGTCATTGGAAATTACAAAGGAATCTTGAGACATACTGGTTCTGGTATGAAAGGAAACTTTCCTTTTAACTTGGAAATCTTTAGATATAATTCCAAAACTAGGTTGTTTTTAGCTGAAGGTAATGATGAATTTGGAGAGTCATCTATAATTGGTGCAATTTGTTTAGATAGTAAAACTCTAAAATTTGATAAATATTATAGGGATACAAATCTCCCTTTTTTTCTTAATGATTTTTATGATTCTAAAGATAGTTTATTTCGTGAAGCCATGTTTAGAAAAGTGTTTTTTAGTGGGATTTTTGGAGGAGAACCTTTAGATTTTGGTGGTCGTTATTTTTATCCTAGTGCAAAAGAACTTGCTGGTTCTTGGAACATGATTAAATCTAGTTAACCACCATAAACTTTAAATAGTATATACCTCTGTGTATACACATGACAGATATATTTGATCACAAAATTTTATGTAAAAATTGTGGAAAAACATTGCAAAAAGGTGAACTTTCTAAAAATGGATTTATTTTGAGAGCAATGAGGTGTCCTGAAGGTCATGAAACAATAATTCATCCTTTAGATAAAGAAGAATATAATAGATTTGTTGCTTTAAAAAATAAAGAATTTAATGTTAAAATGAGAATGGTTGGAAATAGTTATGCTGTTTCAATTCCAATGGAGATTGTAAATTTTATGCACGAGCAAGAAAAAATAATGAATGATATGGTGAGATTATGTTTTGAAGATTTTGGAAAATTAAGTTTAAATTTTGGAAATTTAGTTGAAAAGGAGAAAATAAAATGAGTAATATTAAAGAAAAAGCAGAATTAAAAGTTGTAGAAGCATTGCAAGATGATGCCTATAAAGGTATTGCTAGAGTTGATTCTGGAATCATGCGTGACCTTGGATTGAAAAGGGGGGATATAATAACTATTAAAGGTGGGCGTGAAACAGTTGCTATTGTTGATAGAGCCTATCCTGCAGATATGGGTGAAAAAATAATTAGAATAGACGGTATTTTAAGAAAAAATGCTAAAATAGGTATTGGAGATGTTGTGAATATTTTTCCTGCTAAATTTAAAGAAGCTAAAAAAGTTGTAATTGCACCTGCTCAAAAAGGAATTATGGTTCAGGCAGATGCAGATGGATTAAGAAGAGGATTGCTCGGAAGAGCTATGGTTAAAGGAGATTTAATTGTTCTTGGAGGTGTTCAAAGAAGAAAAGATTTAATGAGTGAAGAATTTGGAGATTTAAATGATATATTTGGAAACTTAGGAGATTTATTTGGAGGCATGGGTTTTGGTGGATTAGGTGGGGGATTTTCTCAAATAAGATTTTTAGTTGTTAATACAAATCCTGCAACACCTGTAATAATTACTGAAAATACAGAGGTTGTTTTAAATCCAAAAGCAGTTGAGATTTCTGAAGATAGAATACCAGATATTACATATGAAGATATTGGAGGATTAAAAGAAGAAATTAAGAAAATTAGAGAGATGGTTGAGATTCCAATGAAACATCCAGAAATATTTCAGAAATTAGGAATTACTCCTCCTAAAGGTGTTTTATTACATGGTCCTCCTGGAACAGGTAAAACATTATTAGCAAAAGCTGTTGCAAATGAATCTGATGCTCATTTTATTTTATTAAATGGCCCTGAGATTATGTGTGTTGCAGGAGATACGCCAATTTTAACTAATCCTGGGGGATATATTAAAGCTGAACAAATTTATAAACAAAAAGGAGTTGGCGAAAAATTTAGAAACTATATGTTAAAAAAATTAGATAATCCAATTTCTACATTTTCTTTTAAAGATGGGAAAATTCAGAAAGCCAAAATAACTCATGTTACTAAATTAAAAGCAGAGTCTTATGAATTAAATTTAAGTGATGGTAATGATTTAGTTGTTTCGGAAAATCAACCTTTTTTAGTTTATAGAAATGGAGAATTAGTTTGGGAGCCCACAAAGAATATTAAGGAAGGAGATTTTGTTGCAAGATTAAATAAAATAAATTTCCCAGAGAAAAGTTATAATATTAATGTTAAAAAGTTTAAAGAGAAATTTGATATTGTTGAAGAAAATGGAAAATACACTCTAAAAAGTAAAAATTTATCCCGAAGTAATTTTATTAAACTTCCTAATAAAACATCCCCAGAATTACTTGAGTTTCTTGGATTAATAGTGTCTGATGGCAATATTGGAGGAAAAGGAGATTCAATAGGATTTTATAATAATGATGCTGATTTAATTAAGCATTTTAAATATCTAGTTAAAAAAGTTTTTAATATAGGTGAATTTAAAGAAAAAAATCAAGGGAAAAACTTAGGTGTTATTGTTTATTCTAAACTTTTAGTGGAATATTTAAAATTTCTTGAATTTGAAAATAAAGATAAAGAGAAAATTCCAGCTTATTTTTATGACTTGCCTAAATTAGAAATTCAAGCTTTTGTTAGAGGGTATTTTGATGGGGATGGAACAGTGTCAAAATTAAAAATAAAAAATATGGTTTACCCCACACCCATTCTTTACGCAGTTAATAAGGATTTTTTAAAACAATTACAAGCTCTTTTGTTATTAAAATTAGGAATACAAGGTAAATTGAAAAAACATAATACTTCTAAAGGATTGATGTATAAGCTTGTTATTAGGGGCAATGAAGGAAGAATTAGGTTTTTAGAAATAGGTGCTATAAGTAAACATAAGAATGAAAGATTACAAGAGATTAAAAAAGTTATTAAAGCAAAAGAACATGAAAATATCCCCCATCCTAATATCTTAATAAAAGAGATTAAAGATAAATTAAATTATGAAAGATATAGAAATAAAGATTATTATGTTTATAAAACTGGAAATGCTACAAAGCATTCTTTGAAAGTTTTGTATGATTTAGCATCTAAAAATAATATCTTGAACTTAAATTTGGAAAAAGAATTTAGTTTATTAATGAGAGAGGATGTTGGGTGGGAGAAAGTTCAGAGTATAAAAGAAATTGGGAAGAGAGAACTTTATGATTTTACTGTTGATAAGGATAGTTTTGTTGGAGGGCCTTATTTTTTAATGCACAATTCTAAGTTTTATGGTGAATCTGAGAAAAAAATTAGAGATATATTTGAAGAAGCTGAAAAAAATGCACCTTCAATTATATTTATAGATGAAATGGATGCAATTGCACCAAAGAGAGAAGATTCACATGGTGAAGTTGAAAGAAGAGTTGTTTCTCAATTATTAACAATGATGGATGGTTTAAATTCTAGAGGAAAAGTTATTGTTGTTGGAGCTACAAATAGAATTAATGCTATTGATCCTGCATTAAGAAGACCTGGAAGATTTGATAGGGAATTAGAGATTAATGTTCCAGATAAAGAAGGAAGATTATCTATTTTAAAAATACATTCAAGAGGAATGCCTTTGAAAAATGTTAAATTAGATGTTTTAGCAGGTTTAACACATGGTTTTGTTGGAGCAGATTTAGAAGCTTTAACAAAAGAAGCTGCAATGAGTGTTTTAAGAAAAAATTTACATAAAATTAAATTAGATGAAGAAGAAATTCCCCAAGAAGTTTTAGAAAAATTAATTGTTACACATGAAGATTTTGAAGATGCTTTGAGAGTTGTTCGTCCTAGTGCAATGAGAGAAGTTTTAGTTGAAACTCCAAATGTTGGATGGGAAGATGTTGGTGGTTTAGACGATGTTAAAAGAGAATTAAAAGAAGCTGTTGAATGGCCTTTAAAATATCCTGAAAGTTTTATTAGAATGGGAATTCGACCTTCAAGAGGTATTTTATTATATGGTCCTCCTGGAACAGGTAAAACCCTTTTAGCAAAAGCTGTTGCAAAAGAATCTGAAGCTAATTTTATTCAAGTTAAAGGTCCAAGTTTATTATCAATGTGGGTCGGAAAATCTCTTCCTTATGATGAAGAGATTCTTGTTAGAAATGGAGAAGAAATAAAAAGAATGAAAATAGGAGATGTTGTAGAAAATAAATTAGATGTGGAAGTTTTATCTTTTGATAAAAATAAAAAAGCTAGATTTAGTAAAATTGATGATTATATTAAACATGAATTAAATGAAAAACTTTTAGAGATAACAACAAGAACTGGTAGAAAGATAAAAGTAACAAATAGTCATTCTTTGTTTTCCTTTGTTAATGGGAAACTGGGGGATATTCCTGCTAGTCATCTTATTCCTGGAGAAAGTTCTATTGCTATTCCAAAGAATTTAAATCTTCCAGAAAAGAGAATAAACGAAATAAATCTTTATGAACACTTTAAAGAAGATTCTGATATTTTTATTTGTAATGTTAAAGATTATCTTGTTAAGGCTAAAAAAATTCTTGGTCTTTCTAAAGTTACAGGATTATTAAATATCTCTAAAAAGTATCTTACAGATATAATTAGAAAAGATCTCCCAATTTCTATTATATCTTTTGACAAAATTATAACTTTGGCTGGATTGTCAATTGATTTTAAAAATTTAAATATTAAATTAAAAAAAAGCATCCATCATTATCCTATTTTATTTAAATTAGATAAAGACTTGTGGAGATTGATGGGAATATGGGTGGCTGAAGGAGATTTTAATGGATATGGCGTGCGAATCCATAATCAAAATCTTGAAATCAGAAAAGATATATCAAGAATTTGTAAGAAATATGATTTTAAATTTACAGATACTTCTACTTGCATTATAATTAATTCTTTGTTTTTGCAAAAAGTTTTTAAAAATGTTTTTAAATTAAATAAAGGTTCTTTTAATAAAAATCTTCCTTCATTATCTTTTGTTTTAGATAAAGAATCTAAAGCAAACCTTTTGAAAGGATATTTTAGTGGAGATGGTTCAATTTATTTGAATGAAAGAGGGAAATATAATATAGAAGTTTCAACAATTAGTAAAAATCTTGCAAATGATTTAATGTATTTGCTTTTGGATTTTGGCATTGTTTCTACTTGTTATGAGAAAAAATTACCTAATCATGTTGCTTATAGAATTTCTATACTTGGTGTTAAAAATTTTGAAAATTTTGAAGAAATTGGTTTTATTGATTCAGCTAGAAATGAGAATATTAGAAAATATATAAATTCTAGAAAGTGGAATAGATCTGATTTAATACCTTTATCTGGAGAATTATATGCTTTAGCATCTACTCAGCAAGGAGTTTATAAAGACAATTTTTCTATAGGGAAGCAAAAATTAAAAGAAATGTTACTTTGTGTAGATAGGGAAAAAATAAAGTATAAAGATTATTGGGATTTAGTTGAAGGAGATATTTATTTTGATTTAGTTAAAGATATTAAGATAGTTGATTCTTGTAAATATGTTTATGATGTTTCAGTTCCAGGAATGCAGAATTTTGTTGGAGGTTTTGGAGGGATTTTTGCCCACAATAGTGAAGAAGGTGTTCGTAAGATATTTGAGAGAGCAAGACAAGTTGCACCATGTATTGTGTTTTTTGATGAAATAGATTCTTTAGCAGGTAAAAGAGGAATGGATGCAGGTGCAAAAGTTACTGAAAGAGTTTTAAATCAATTACTTGCTGAGATGGATGGTTTAGAAGCTTTAAATGATGTTTTGGTTGTTGCTGCTACAAATAGGCCAGATATGCTCGACCCTGCTATTTTAAGACCTGGAAGATTTGATAAAATTTTATTAGTTGGGGCTCCAAATGAAAAAGGTAGAGAAGGAATTTTGAAAATTCATACTAAGAAAATGCCTTTAAGTATTAGTAAAGAAGAGGTTGAAAAATTAAATGAACAATTTAAAAATGATAAATTAGAAAGTGCTAAAGTGATTTCAAAAATGGCAACAGATAAACCAGTACAACAATCTGAATTAAATAAATTAAAAAATAGAAAAATTAATTTCAAGGATCTTTCTGATAGAGATAAATTAATACATTATATTGCAAAACAAACAGATGGATATTCTGGAGCAGATATTGAATCTATTGCTCGTGAAGCTGCTTTGCTTGCTTTAAGAGAAGATATTAAATCAAAGATTGTTACAAAAGCACATTTTGATAAAGCATTAGATAAAACAAAACCAAGTGTTACAAAGTCAAGTTTAGAAACTTACAAAAAAATTGAAGAAGGTTTTTTAAAATCTGCTAGATCTGCTTTATCTAATCAAGGTTATTTGGGTTAGTTTTTAAATTGTAATTAAATTTAAAAAGTTGGTTTTTATATTATATATAATATGGGTAAGAATAAAGACTTATCCAAAATTAATGAATTAATAGATTCTATTAAATCTAGAGGAAAAACAGTTTATCCTCTTATGGGGAGATTAGGTTACAAAGAAGGTCCAGGCAAATATCATTTTTTAGGTAAACCTTATATTAAGTTAATGAGACGCAAAATATATGAAACAAAAGATTTAGATAATTATGGAAGAGGTCAAGTTTTGAGATTGGCCACAGATCTTATGGCTGAAGGATGCAAAGATGGAAATATTAACATAGCTATTTTGGGTTTTAGATTATATGATTCTTTAGGATTAGCTAATAGAACTAGTGTTAAAAATAGGCTTGTAAAAGCTATGGAGAAAGCTAAAAATCCTTCTGTGGAGGAGATTGATGAAGCAAAAACTCTTTTAGATTTTTCAGAACACATGAAAAAAGAAAAAAATAGTATTGAAAATAAAGTTTTAACCTCCATTTTCGGCATTGCAACTGCAATTGGAATTTTATTTGGAATTAATAGTTTAACAGGTGCTGCAATTGGATTTAGTAATGCTCCGTCTGGATTTTTAGGTGCTGTGTTATTTATAGGTGGAATTGTAGGTTTGTATTTTTCTTTAAAATAATTTCCAATCACAAAGCTTTTAAATGAAGTTCTTTAAGTATCTAAACAATGTCGTATGCAGATTATCTTGGAGGACATACAAATATCCCAAACTTTATTAGTTGGGCTCGTAAAGATGATAAATATGTTTTTGATAGTAGTTTATCTCCAAAATATTCTGGAAGATATATGACTGCTTTTTTAATGGGAAATTTTGATGGTAAGGATTTAGTTTCATTAGTTTTAGCTGGAAAAGGACCTTTTGAGCTTAAAGGAGCTTGGAAAAATATGAAAGATGCTGGAAATGTTAGTATAATTGAAAACGCATATCATATTGCAGAAGGTTTGAAAAAATTAAAAGATTGGAGAATTAATGTTCCTGATTCAATTGAGCTTTGTTTAGTTAAAGCAAAACCTTTTGATAGTGTTCATCCGGCTTTTATTATGGAGTATAAACATAATGATTTTTTTCAAATACCTGATTTTGAAAAAGAAAGGATTTTGGAGATTAGAGATCAAATGGTTGAAGCAACAAAAGAACATGGATTTATTCCTAGTTTAAGTGCTCAGGACTTGAATAATTTTATATATTCTAAAGTTGAAAATAGAGTTTATTTAATTGGTTTTGGTTTGTGGAAGAGAAAATAAATATACACTCTTTTTAATCACAATTAAACTTTTATACTCTCCTTTTAGATTTAATTTTATGAACAATATAAGAAACCTCTTTAATCCTGCTAAAAATCATATTTTACGTATGGAGAATCTTGAACAAGCAAATGGTGAAAGTGCCATATTTTCTTTAAGCTCTCAATTAAAAGCAAGAGGTTTATATGGTAAAAATGGATTTAGTTTACGCAAGGGAATATTTGCTAATTTTAGATTATTAGAATATTTTAATTTTTATGATAAGTTGCGTGATCAAGGAATTAATTTTCCAAAACCAGTTGGAATATTTAAGTTATATGAAGAAATGAATGGGGGATTTTATCCAGGATTAATTACTATTAATTCTCCTAATGGAATAGGTCTTAGGGAGATTAAGGAATCTAAAGAATGTTTGATTTTTCCGGTTCAACTTATTTTTGAAGAATTTGAGGAGAATATTAAAAAGATGAAAGAATTTGGAAACCTTAATAGAGAGGTTTTTTTTAATTGTGCTAAATATTCTCCTGGAGATGATAAAATTTATTTTGATTTTTATGGAAATTTAAAAGATTTTAAAAAATCATAAGATAATCTTATAAACTACTTTAAACTATTTTTAAATATGGTTGGAAAAGATATAACCTATTCTAAAGAATTTAATGAGATTTATAAAAAAGCATATCAAATGCTTGAAGAAGGACAGAAGTCTGGAAAATTGGATGTTGCAGTTCAAGGGGCAAAACTATTAGATATTGGAGATGAACTTCCTGTTAAGGAAAGAGAAAAGGTTCTAAAATATTTATTAAATTCTACAAATGTTCAATCAATAGGTGAAGATAGAAGGTTACTTGATTGGATTGATTATTTTAGAGCAAAATATTTTCCTGATAAATTTCCAAGAGAATTGGTTCCAGAAGGAAATCCTGAACCTGATTTAAATGCAGAATATAAACCAAGTTTTATATCTAAGAGAATTGGTGAATATAATAAAAAGAATTTGGAAACCAAAATTATGAAGTCTGTTTTTGCAATTTTTGTTTTAGCAGGATTATTTTTTGGTGTGTCTGGAATGCCTGGAGCTGTGATAGGATTATCTAAATCTGTTTCAATTAGTTCAGGAGTTATTTTATTTGTTTTTGGAATTGTGGGATTATTCTTTTCTAGACACTTTTAAATTCTCATAAATGAAAATTAATAATGGTAAACACAAATGATGTAACTAAAGGATTATCTGACGATCAGATAATTGAACTTGGAATTAAATTAATTAGAGATGGAGATATTAAGGTGGATGATGTTATTAAGTATGTTAATACTAAAGAAAGATTGGAGAGAAAATATGGAAAATTAGATAGCAAATATGGAAATAATAAGAGTTAATCTTTAGTAGTTACAATAACTTTATCTTTTTCAATTAAAAAAGTGTTTTCAGCTTGAGATACATTTGATTTAGAAGATTCTATTAATTGTGGAAAGTGGTGTAAAATATTTTCTTGTTCTAATTGTCTAAGGCCTAGAAGAGCTTTTGTTCCAAATTCTTTAACTAACCATCTTGAACAAAATGGGAGATTATCGTATTTTTTAAAGATATATTCTAATAATTCTCTTGCAATTGGACTCCTTACATTTTTTAAATCTTGTAATTGATAGATTCCAGAAGGTCTACTATCTTTTACTTTTCCAGTTCCTGCTGTTGCAAAAGGTTCTATTGCATATAAATTCAGTCCAAGTTCTAAATTTGAATTATTGTCTATATTTGGAATTGAAATTCCTGCATGAAGTTTATATTGTTCCATTAAATGCCCAGACAGATTTATTATTGGATTAAATCCTTGAGAATTTATTGTATCTTCAATTATTTTTCCTATCTCACTTAAAGTTGAATTTTGATTTATTTGTTTTTCAACATTTTCTAAAGCTTGTCTTGAAGCTTGAATTAGTTTTTTATTTTCTTCTGAATTATCTAAATCTAATGAAAATGCAGTGTCTGCAATATATCCGTTTACATGAACACCTACATCTACTTTAAGTAAACCATGGGCTTTAGATTCATCGCCATAACTTGGTGTATAATGTGCAGCAATTTCATTAATTGATAGGTTTACAGGAAATGCTATTTCTCCTCCAAGTTCATGAATTTTATTTTCTATTTTTTCTGCTATTTCAAGTAAAAGCATATCTTTTTTAATGATTTCTCTTGCATATGCTTTTACTTTTTTTGAGATTTCTCCTGCTTGAATTATATTTTGTTTTTGTTGTTGATTCATTTTTTATTTCCTCTTTTTTCTAGCTCCGATGATTAATAGAAAAATAGAAGCTACAAATATAACTAAAGCAGCAATTGAATATGTTGTATTTATTTGATTAAGAACTATTTTTCCAGTCATAGAGATTGCTCCTGTTAAAATTATGCTTAACATACCTAATCCTCCTAAAATCATAAGAACATTTCCACCTGTATTGTCTGAAGTTTTTTTTTCAAGACCACCTTCTTCTTCTTTTTCATTTAGTTCTTCAATAACCCCTTGAATTTCTAGAGATGCTTTTTCTAAGTTCTTTTTTTCATATATATCATATTTTTCTCCTAATTCTCCTATTCTTTTTGAGACATCTTGATATCCTTGTTCTAAAATCTTAATCTTTTCTTTTAAATCTAAATTTTCATCCATTAATTTAGCAACTTTCTTTTTTGATAGATATTTGGGGTATTTTGCAATTAAAGACTTTATTCCCCCGTAGCTTGCTCCTATAATGGTTCCTTGCCTTGTGGGGTGTTCATGGAATTCTGCTAGAAATCTTCTAAAAAAACTTCTTCTAGATATTTCTTCTTCTTTTCTTTTTTGTTCTTGTGATTTTTTCTTTACTTGTTGTTCTTGTTCTGTTTCCAGTCCAAGAAACTTTTTGATATCATGATATTTATCTTTAACATATTCTTTAGGTTTTTCCACTGTATTTTCTACTGTTTCTTTTATTTCATAAACTGCATCTATTGGAGGTTTGATAAGATGTTTATATCCTCTTCCAATTAAATTTCCAATTGTTCCTCCTATAGCTACACCTGCCCCTACTTTTCCCAAATATTTTAAAAATTCTCTTCTACTATATTTTTTAGAGGTCATATTAATGCTTACAATTACAGGTTTTTATTCTTTTTCCTAAAAAGAAAAAAGGAAATAAAATATCGCTTGTACAACAAGGAACTATTACGGCAATTATAATTATAATGAATATTCCTATAAATTTAATTAAAGTAAAATTTGTTCCAAATGCTAGAATATAAAATAAACTTGCAAAAACAGACAGTGTTACATGAATTATGTGTGGGATTTTTGTTAATTTTGTGGAGATTCCTATTATTGAACCTATTAAAGCAGAACCTAATATTAAGATTGGTTTTTCAAATATTGGAAGATGAAAGTGCATGTGCATATTTAAAATTAACCCACCGATATATGGAAATATAATATCACTTATTGAACCAATTATTATTGCTCCGAGAATTCCAACAAGAGTTGCTTGAAAAATATTTTTTTTATGCTTATAAAAAATTGCTGCTGTAACAATTGCAGATGCAATAACATGCAGAGGATGAAGTATTTCAAATGTTGTTTCAGAAACACCTTGTTTAAGAAAATTTAAAACTAAAATAACAATTATTATTGCAATTGCTGTTGCTATTGCTGTGAAAGGTAGATGGTGCTTTAGTTCATGTAAAAATTCTTTTGTTTTAAATTTCATCTTATTAATCTTTATAAATCTAGATTTGTTTTAAAATATATGGCTTTTGAAAAATCATCTTTTTTTCATATTATTGGAATGAGTCCTGGGAATAGTTATTTTAAAGATGATGAGATTAAATTTTTGATTGAGAATATTGTTAAGAGGTTTGGCAAAGTAGCTATTTTAATTGCAGACATTCCAGCGGTATCAACATATATTGCTTTTGGATATCCTGAGAATAGGGCTAGAAGAGAGAAAGCTATAGCCCAAGGATATGCTCTTCGTAATAAGGTGAAAAAGGCCATGTTTCAATTAGGATATTCTAAATTTCAAGTAGTTTTAATTGATTGGAAAGATGAAGTGGAAAATAGTCCAGACTATCTAAACTCATATAACAATGTTAGGGAACTTTATGATACGAATTTAAAGTTTATGAAGCAAGCAGATGAAACTACGCGAGAAGTGCTTAAAGCTTCTAAGAGAGAAATTGCAGATATTGAGAAAGCAACTAAAATTGCTGTTCATTATCTATTATCTGAGATTGCTTTTCTAGAATGGGCTCCAAAATTTTTACATGAAGATAAGGTCATTTATGTTTACCACAAAAATTGGCCTGTTTACGAGAAATATATCTCAGGTAAATTTGATGGAAAGATTAAATCACATATGGATTTTTTATTATTAGAGAATCCTTGGGAGACATATAATCCTCTTTGGGGACTTGAAGATAATGAAGAGCATAGAAAATACTCTTTAGGATTAAATAGGGTTCGTAAAATGGGGATTTTGAGAGTGGCTTTTTCTAACTATCCTCCGGCTTTTACATATAATAAACAGTACGATAATTTTAGTGGAATCTTTTATGAAGTAATTGTGAAAATTGCAAGAGAAAATAATTGGAGAATTGTTTGGAGTGAAGAAACAGGGTATGGGGTTGTTATTGATGGATTAAATAACAATAGGTTTGATGTTTTTGGGGGTCCAATTTGGCCAACTCCAGAAAGAAAGAAAAATGCGAATCCTTCGATATCTCTTTATTCTAGTAAAGTTCATACTTGGGTACGTTCGGGGTTTAATCTTAAACTAAATTTGAATGGTGATAAATTTCGTGTTGCAGTTAAAGAAAATGACATTTCTGATTATCTTGCAAAGAAATATTTTCCAAAAGCAAGAAAAGTTTATGTTCCACAATTAGAATCTATTCTTGATTTATTAGGGTTTATCACTGAGGATAAGGCAGATTTTACATTTACAGAATCTGCAATCGTGGAGATATTTAATAAAAATTCAAAGAAAAAATTAGTTAAGTTAACCAAATCTCCCATAGAGATTTTTGAAAATACCTTCTTATTTAAGGGTAAAGATGATAGTCTAAAAGAAGTCTTTAATAGGGAGATTAAAAAAATAATTTTAAATGGCACGATAAATAAATTAATTGAGAAATATTCCCCCAAGAATAATTCATTTATCTTAAATGTACTTTAAAAATCTCCCAATGTCATTTGGTTTTTTGGATTAATCATTTCTTTGATATCTATATTAAAAACATGAAAAATGTTTTCAACTGCTGGAAGAATTTGTTTTTCTAGATAATATTTAATATCATATTCTCCTTGTTCATTTGGAAGTTTAACTTTATCTCTTACAAGTTTTGATTTTGTATTTGTTTCTGCAAGATAATATTCAATTAAACCCCCTTCATTAATTGGAATTTTTTGCTCTCTCATTTTTCTAGCTGCAATAACATGTGGTGAAATTGCTTTGTATTCTGATAATGACTTTCTTAATTGGGTTTTTATGATTAAATCTGATTGATTTATATCTCTTTTTTTAATTTTGTCAATAATATCTTTTAAATATTCTAATGCTTTTTTTTCATTTCCATCTTTAAGAATTATTCTTATTATTTTATCTTGTAGTTGTCTCGCTAACCCACACCAATCCCTTCTAACTGTTTCAAAACCCCTAATTTTTATTTCTCCTTTTTCATCAATCATAGCGTATTTCTTTTTTGCACCTGTTGTTCCGCCTCTGGTGGTAACCCATAAACCTCTTTTGAAAAAATCTTCTAGCTCTAAATGCATTACTCCTGGAAGTTCTTTGTTTAGTTTTTTAAGAAGTTCTTTGATTTGTTTTTTAGATTTTTTATTTTGTAAAAAAGCACAACTATCAGTATCACTATATACTACTTGATGGCCTTCAGCCTGTATTTTATCTATTGTGTCAATATTAAATTTTCTTACAAAAGCTAAGATTGTTGAAGAGGTTTCCCATGAATAATATCTTGCTCCAAAAAAACCAACATATCCATGTGCAGAAGCAGATAATAATTTAAATGCATTACTTCTTGCTTTTGTTATTATGTTTGGATCTTTAACATATTCTTGCTTGTATTTTTTTCTTTTTTCAAATATTTCTTTTAATAGGTTTGGAAAAAATCCTGATTCTTTTGAAAAATAGAACTTTGTTTTTTTGCCTTTAATATCTATTTCAGGAGATTCAAAACATTCTTTTTGTTCTTTTTCTAATAAAGTTGCTTTTGAAAGATTATGGGATATAATTATGCTGGTGTGCATAGAAGTGAAATCAAACATAACTAAATTTTCATATAGTCCTGGTTGAGGTTCATATACAAATGCTCCTTGAACACTTCCACGTGAACGTCTTTCACTAATTTCTTCGTGAGTAGGTCTTTTTTCTGGAATCTCATTATATTTTTCTAGGTGATGTAGAATATATGATTCAATTTGTTTAGATAAACCATTTCTCGAGATTTCAAATAAAGGTTCTTTAATTACTTTTGAAAAAGATAAGAGATCTGGCCAGAATTTTTTAAATAATGCTAAAGTTAGAACAGAATCATGTAGATTATATTCATAATAATCTTGCCAATTTTTATTGTTTAAAATAGAAGAATGTTGTATTTTAAATTGCTTTTTTGTATCTCCTAAAAATTCTTTTGAGACTTCATTTAGAGAAAGTGTTTCTGATTGCATATATTGTGCATATGCTGTTCTTATGAATTTTAATAGATCTACATGAACAATTCCTTTTATTCTTGCAGAAGTATTCATACCTGCAGATAGTTTTGGTTGAGATTTATCTATTCCTAAAGGTAATCTTACTTTTAATTTATCTGCTCTAGCTTTAATATAAGGTAAATCAAATCCATCTGAAAAATATCCTGTTAAAATATCTGGAGATTGTTGTTTAATGTATTCACAGAATTTTTGTAAAAGTTCTTTTTCATCTTCAACAAATTCAACATATTCTTGTTTTGTTTCTGTTTTTTCCCAAGTTATTACTTTTTGAAAATTGTCTCCAACAAGAGATATCATTAAGATTTCTCCTTGACCTATTTGTAATTCATCTGTTTCAATATCATATGCTAAAACTTTTGGGGTAAATTTTTTTGTATCTTTTATTTCTTTAAAATCTTTTAATTTTATAACAAAGTCAGCATTAAGTGTAGAATCTATTCCTCCAAATTCATTTGAATTATTTAACATATCTCCTTCAACTTCATACCAATTTAAAGGTTCTAGATGTTTTTCTATAATATAATGTGTAGTGTACCCTAAATCATATCCTCTTCTTTTATCTATTTCAGGATAATCTAATTTATTTGCAATATCATGCAGATCTTTATAGTTTGTAGCATATATTTTCAAAGCTTGAACAGGCTGTTCTAGAAATTTTTTATCTTTTAATTCAACTTTTTCAACTTTTGTTTTTCTACTTTTTAGATTAAGTTCAATTTTTGATATTTTATTTATTAATTTTTTTATCTTTTGTTCACTTAGATTTGGTTTTAAAATAGCCCATAAATATACATTACATTCATCAATTAAACAAACTCTTTTTGAATTTTGATTTCTTCCAATTATTAGAGCATAGTTTTTCCCTTCAAAATCAAAATAATCATAATCTATTGGAATAAATGTAGATTTCATATATATTTCACGAGAAAATGTTATTTAAATTTGTTTGTGGGGTTTAGTTTAATATTTCATTTACCTTGTCAAGCATATCTATCATTTGATTTGGTTTTATATATGAATAATCTAATATCTCTTTTTCTTGATTTTCAAAGTCTCCATATCCTATTATTGGTATTTTTGAGGTAGGTAAATGTGCTTTTAGGTTTTTGGCCATTTGATATCCTGTTCTTTTTGGCATATTTCTATCTGCTATTATTAAATCAGGCATTTCTAAAGTTGCTCTGGCTGTGCCTTCAAGACCATTTTTTGCTTCATAAACAACATATCCTAAAGATTGCAAACCTTTTTTTAATGCAAATCTTGGTGCTTCTTTATCATCTACTATTAATATTTTCTTAATATTATTCATATATTTTTGTAGATTTCTGGCTTTATAAGCTTTATTAGGTGTTACTACTACTTAAAGACATATTATAGAAAGATTTAAATAGTATTTTGGTTTAAATAAGATATGGATTCAGGCAATATTCCAATTGAAATAGAAATTAAACCTTATTCTAGAGAATATGTTCAATCTCTTTCAAATAAAGAATTTAGACGAGCATACCAAGTGTGTTCTGAACAAGGTTTAGGTGATTTAGGAGATGGTTGTGCTTATGGTCAAATTTTAGTTGATGAAGCTATTCGTAGAGCAGGTTCTCTTGAAGAAGTTACAGATTGGGTTGAGAGTAAAAAGGAAAAGCAATTTATTGAATTATTTAAAAATAAACACATAAAATATCTTGATGATGCTGTTCCTTATATTCAAGAATATATAGGTCTCTTTAATACTTTAGAAGTGTATTTAGGTTATCAGAAAGTACATGGTTCTTCAAGTGGAGATGGTGGTATTTTTGCTAAGAGTATCTTTAAAACTTTAGATTCTAATCTTGAAGGAAAGGAAATTGGATATGATAATTTTAGAGATCTTATGGATAATTTCGGTAAAGACTTTTTTGATATTCTTGTTGATGCCACTAAACCTTCAAAGGCAAAACATATTCAAGCTGAAACAGAGATAGCAATCTTATATGGGGAAAATTAGTTAATTATTTAATTCATGAATTCTATGTTTTTGAATGGGATTGAATATACGTGAGATTGTATCTAGAAAAGAAATTGATATTTTTAGTCTAAAGGGAAAAACAATATGTGTTGATGCTTATAATGCCCTTTATCAGTTTTTATCTACAATTAGACAATATGATGGAACACCTTTGATGGATTCTGAAAAGAGAATTACAAGTCATTTGTCTGGTCTTTTTTATAGAAATATTACATTATTGTCTGAAGGTGTTAGATTAATATATGTATTTGATGGTAAAGCTCCTGATCTTAAGGCTAAAACACATAAGAAACGTGAAGGAGATAGAGATGTTGCTAAAGAGAAATATGAATCTGCAAGATCTGAAGAAAATATTGATAATATGAAGAAATATTCTAGTCAATTAATTCGCTTGGATGATGATATGATTAAAGAAAGTAAAGAACTTTTAGAAGCAATGGGTGTTTTGGTTGTTCAAGCAAATTCAGAAGGTGAAGCAGAAGCAGCTTATTTATGTAGAACAAATAAAGAAATTTATGCTTCTGTTAGTCAAGATTATGATAGTTTATTATTTGGAGCCCCTATTTTAATTAGAAATTTAGCTAGTTCTAGAAAGAAAAAAACACCTATTGGATATCTTGAAATTAAACCTGAATTAATTAATTTAGAAAAGCTTTTAGAAGAACTTGAAATTAATTTAAATCAATTAATATGTTTAGGTATTTTAGTTGGAACAGATTATAATCCTAAAGGTATACCTGGAATAGGTCAAAAAAGAGCATTAGAGATTGTAAAAAAACATTCTGAGCCTGAGGAAATTTTTAAAGAAGTTGAAGATAAAATAAATGAATTACCTGAAGAAGATAGGTTTGATTGGAAAGAAATATTTAGGTTATTTAAGGATTATAAAGTTAAAGATGTTGAATTAAAATTTCCAAATTTAAATGAAGCTAAAATTAAAGAGGTTTTAGTTCAAAGGCATGAATTTTCATTAGAAAGAGTTGAAAAGCAATTAGATAAGCTTAAAGAATTAGATAAAAAGAAAAAACAAAAGAGTTTAGGTGATTGGTTCTAGCAGTTGTAATTAATAAGTAGTTACAAATAGAAAGATTTATAAATTAGAGATTTTTAGATTTTTTATGGTAAACAAATCTAAAATAGTAACATATACAGCAAACATAGTTGCAAAACCACTTGTAAATAGTATAGATAAATTAGCAAAAATAAATTTATTTGATCAATTTCCAAATTTAAGTTTTGGAAATGGTTTAAACATATATGGTGGTGCTTTTTTTGCAGCTTTAGATTTTCTAGGAGCATGTTCAGATAAGGTTAAAAATAGTAAATTTACAAGATTGAGTAAATTTGTAGGTCTTGGAGCCTACACTATATCTCTTGGTTTTGATGCGGCAGAATTAGTAAATGGAAATTGGGGAGCTATTCCAAAAACAGTTTTAGATGGTTTAATGGCATATCAACTTGGAAAAGATACACTTAAAAATTATCGTCCTGCTGGAAAAGATTTATTTGATGATCTTTTTGTTTGGAGATAATTTAGGGTTTCTTTATTTTAAGCATATTTTCTAATCTTGTTTAATTTTTCATCTATTATCTTTACGTTTTGTTGACTCTTTTTTGCTTCATGTGCTATTTCATTAATTTCATTCTCTATTTTATTTAATTCTCTTATTTTTAATTCTTTATTTGAGCCTTCTGCCCTTTTGATTTCATTTATTAAGTTTTGTCTTTTAGAACCATATTTTTTGTATTCATCTATGTATTTGAGATATTCTGCTGCTATTACTTTTCTTTGCCCGAAAAGTTCTTTATATTTTTTTTCTTGTTGTTGTTTTTGAGTTTTTTCCCATGCTTTTTTTCTTTCTTCTTCTCGTTGAGATGTAAGTGTTTGTGCGGGAAGTAATTTTGTTTCTTTATGTGCAGGTAATAATTTTGGATAATTTTCTCTTTCTTTTTTCATTCTAATCATTTCTGTTTTTGCAAAATTTGATGCTTGCATTTTTTTAATCTGTTCTTGGCTTTTTCGCTTATCTATTTTATCTTGTTCTTTTCTTTTTTCTGTTATAATTTTTTCTTGTTTTGCTTGTTCTTCTTTTGCTAATCTTTCCTGCCTTATTCTATTTATGTTTTCAGCTCTTTTTCTTATTTCATTTTGTCTTTTTAATTCTTTTTCAGATAATTTTTCTTGATTTCTTATGTTTTCTTGATTTTGTCTTTCTTTTGCTAATCTTTCCTGCCTTATTCTATTTATGTTTTCAGCTCTTTTTCTTATTTCATTTTGTCTTGCTTTTTTTTGTAAATCTTTTTCATTAACATAGTTATTTTTAATTGTTTTGTTTGTATTTTCTTGAGGTCTTTTTTGAGATCTATTTTTTTTATTGTTCTTTATTTGCATTTTTATTGCTTTTTGTTGTAATCTTTTTTGTCTTCTTATTTCTTTTTTATTTCTTTTTCCTTTTAGATAATCTTGTTTTTCCCAATATCCTAAATTTTTTTTCTTTTTTTTCTTTTTTCTTCTATACCATAACCACAATCCAATTAAGAATAGCGCAACCCCAATTATTATTGCTGCTGTTTGATTATAAGTTAATCCTGTTGCTCCAGATATAATCAACATGGCTCCTCCAATCATAAATAACATTGCAAATCCCCAAACAGCAACCACTATTATTGCAACCCCCAAACCAATCCACGGAAGAGCTTGAAGAATTGTGTTTGGATTCATACCAAAACTATAAAAAATATTATTTAGAAAATTAGGATATTTTCTAGATGTAAAATATACAATTGCAATAGAAGTTAAAATCGCAATAGATGTCCCAACTATTTTTTGATTTTTAAAAAATCTTGTGAATATAAAATTTGTAACTCCCAAACAAATTAAAAAAGCAATTACCCAGAATATGAAAGTTGCATCTATTCCTGAGAATATGCCTCCAAAGAAACCAAGATTCACCATAGAATATATTAGATTTTTGTTTTTATAAATTCTATGATAAGGTTTAAATTATTGTTTTTTTAAAAAGATTTAAATAGTATCAAAATGTTATATTATCA
>Ga0265595_1001076_pt1 | contig 22217 bp, 17 predicted proteins | sample saktaG_15_FD_190148 | JGI IMG/M metagenome (GOLD analysis project Ga0265595, IMG submission 190148) | Saline water microbial communities from Sakinaw Lake, British Columbia, Canada - sak_2013_06_06_50m | ecosystem: Environmental > Aquatic > Non-marine Saline and Alkaline > Saline ...
CCAGCCAGTCCCCCTGTAGGTTTTATTCAATAGGTATTGCAGGTACAGGGCAATTACTTGAATGACAGCGGCGAAGCCCATAATAAAGGCAAGCGTGCGGATATCAATGTTCATAGTTACCTCTGCATACTGTTGATGAGCAGATATAACCGGCCAAACCCAACCACCTCTTTATGCCCATCACGTCCGATATTTTAATCTTTTTCGGGGGATATTGATAGAACCTGGTTAAAATACGATTGAATTATAATCGTCCGCTGCTATCACTCTGCCCCGCCAATTCTTCCCCCAGACCCTGACAAAACCCCCTTTTTTAATGCGCACAAATGTACTATTATGGTAGTCAACGGCCATGTCTTTACTTAAAAAAGCGCTCAGGGAAGGTAACTACGAGCTGGCAGCTCTGACCATCGTCTACGACATGCTCAGAGTGATTCATTTAGTCAAGACTTCGTTAACTGTTATGAGTAATTGTTGGAGCGCTGGAATAAGCTTTTTGCTCTCAAGCAGGAGTTCGGGAACCGTCCACAATGCCCCACCAAGAAGCTAAAACAATACCCAATCTGGAAAGATCCCGTACTTTCTTGTCTACTGGCTTTTGGCGCGAAGGTTTAATCAAGTTCCAGATTAACAATGGTCCACCATCTCAGGTAGTGTTATCGCTGTTACTGCAATCGGCTATCCCGCAATTCGGGCATTACTTTCAAAGAATCGGGCAATTGTTGCCTTATCTATTTTCCCTTCCGCTGTACGAAGAACGATATACTCAAAATCATTCTCATCCGCATGAAAGTCTATTCCGTTCAGTATGAGAAAAACGATTGATGCCACAGCGCCTGTGCGCTTGTTGCCGTCAACGAATGGATGATTTCGAACGATATGGAAAAGATAGGCAGCCGCCATTTCGTAAATAGCTGTATGTAGATAGTTGCCATCAAAAGTTGCAGATGGCATAGCAATGGTAGACTTCAGTATTTCAATGTCGAGGACGCCGGGGCGACCACCATACCGTTTAATCTGGTCATGATGAATTTCTATAATCTCATCAAGTCCCAGAAAAACTGGCTCCTTCAATGCGCGAGCCTCTTCAGCGCACGCTCATACCTGGCATTTGTTTTTTCAAGCGCGTCATGAAACTGGCGTCTACGTTTTTCATCTCTTACCGGTGTGATCAGCAGCAATGACCCGTCTGTCGAAATCTCGAGCGGTGTATCACTGTCTATATTTAGAAGCTCAATCACACCTTTGTCTAGAACAAGAGCCAGGCTATTACCATGTCGCGTAAGCTTTTTAAGCATAATTCTTACTCCATTAAGGTTACTACTTTGTTATGACATTGTAATAACCTAGTATGATTTTGTCAATTTGCCCGATGGCAAGCAACTGTTGGAGTGCAGGTGACCTCACCCCATGTTATCATACTCAAAACCGATAATTCAGAGACAGTAACGTAGGGGGGATAATCATAGCCAGTGCATTGTTAAGTATGATACGCTATGAGCAGGTGCCGGAGTGCTGGGATAAGCACTTTACCATCAAACAGGAGTACGATAACCGTACACACTAGCCCGCCACTTCAGGTCATTTGCAGGATGTTTGTAATAGATGGGACCGCTATTTAGCATCTTCTTGACGGACTGAATCAACAATGACCTGTCGATCCTCTTTAGCAACGCCGGAAATTTGAAGCACCTGTTTAAGAAATTTGAAACCAGCTTCATATTCGGGGCTGATCAATGCCGTTACTCCAAGGGATTTCAGTACTTTGGCCTCACGGTCGTTGTGGTATCTGGCAAGCACGTTGAGTTTGGGGTTGATACGAAGTGCATTCCTGACTGTGGTTTCAACGGCGAGGGGACCGGGGAATGTGATTACCAATGCAGATGCATTGCACAGGTCTGCCTGCGATAAAACATGCGCGTTAGTAGCGTCACCATAAAGCCGCGGACTGCCACACCGCTTGGCCTCGCCAATGCATCCCGGGTCGATATCGATAATTAAATATGGGATACCTGCATCATCCAGCCCACGTACAAGATTGGCTCCCACCCGTCCATACCCTGCAACAACCACTCTGCCAGGCTTGCCTGCATATGCTTCGAGATCGTCCCCGCATATATTCCATGCAAAGCCGTCCCCATCCGGAACAGCGAGCGCAACCCGGGAATAAATGCGAGACACCATTGCGATTGCAAATGGAGTAAGCAGCATGGTTATGACCGCGCCGGAAAGGATGAGCAGATAGAACCGTTCAGATACTATCCCCTCATTCATCCCTCCCTGCGCAAGTATGAAACTGAACTCACCAAGCTGGAATAGCCCGGCACTGGCCAGGACAGCGACCCTGTTATTGTACTTGAATACCCGCAATATGGCGTAAATAACTATTACTTTTATAACAATAATTACCATGAGCAGTATCAGGACATCAGGCCAGTTATCCAGAATAAAAATGGGGTCGAGGAGCATGCCGATTGAAACGAAGAAAAGCGTGGCAAAGATGTCACGCAGCGGGGTTATTTCAGCCAGGGCCTGATGGACGAACTTTGTCGAGCGCAATACCATGCCGATCAGGAAGGCTCCAAATACCATGGACAATCCCAGGAACTGGGTGCCGATAATTGCGCCCAGGCACAATACAAGAATAGTGAGCAGAAATAGTTCTCTTGACCTCACACCACCCACGTCGCCAAAAATCCAGGGCAGTATCCATCTTCCAAGCAAAATAGCAGTGCCAATGAAAAGGATGGACTTACCTGCCGCCATACTCAGTGCTATCCAGACGTTATCAGTGTTACTTCCCATCAGCGGAAGTATGATGGTCATGAAAACGATGCTGATATCCTGAAGGATGAGAAAGGAGACCATGATGCGGCCCGGAACCGTACTGAGCTCTCCCCTATCCATGAGTATTTTCAGGACCACTGCCGTGCTGCTCAGTGAAATAGTCAGCCCGAAAAGGATTGATTGTTCCAGAGGCCACTGAAATAGAATCAGCCCTGCCAGCATGCCCAATATAAGAGTCGCGGTGATTTGCACTATACCGCCCCAGATGCCTACTTTGCCAATATCGCGTAGCTGATTAAGCGAGATTTCCAACCCCATGGTAAACATCAGCAATGCGACACCAATGGAAGCAACCGATTCTATCAAATGTGTATCAGTGATCAACCTGAGGGCATGAGGTCCTACAACAACACCTATAATTAAATATCCCAGTATGATCGGCTGCCTTAAACGATGTGCCAGCATGCCGCCTGCGAGCGCAGCAGCCAGCAGAATTGACACTGTAATTAAAGGATCCGGATTTACCATATCTGAGAATTCCCAAACACGCTTATAATGTCAGTGCTATCCCGGAGCCTTGTGAGTGAAGGGCGGACTTGTAACGAAACAGGCAGGGAAGTTACGATTTAATTATAGCAGAATCTTGTAATAGATTAACTTGAATCCGGGGTCCTCCAGCTTAGATTATCCCGGCATCTATCACCTATCAACTACCTGGATTATCGGTTATCGTCTATCTGATACCGGTAGTGGGATCAAAAGGGCTCCGTCTTTCTGCGGGGGATTTGTATTGGATGCGTGGTAAGGTCAGTCAGGCTAACGGATAGCAAAAAGGTGCTGTTTATTGTACACTTATGATACTATTATTATGGATTGACTGGTCAATTAACGTAATTTAAATGCAGGGAGGTGTTGCGTGTCTGACTACAATGTAATCGTAATAGGGGCGGGCATCGGCGGGCTGGCTGTGGCCGGCATGATGGCCAAACAGGGGCGCAAGGTGCTCCTGCTTGAGCAAAGCGAACGCGTGGGTGGATGCTGTTCCACTTTCGAAAGGGAGGGGTACCATTTCGACCTGGGGGCCTCCCTGATTGAAGATGCGCAGGTAATGGACTGGTGCTTCCAGCGGCTGGGGACCACCCTTGCCCAGGAGGTCGAACTGATACCCCCGCATCTCATCTTTTCCGTGATACTCAAGGACGGCACAAAGATCCGTTATCCCAAGTCAATCGAGGAATCCGCGCAGGAGATCGCCAGGGTCGCCCCGGAGGATGTCAAAGGCTGGTACGACTTCTGTAAGTATATGAAGGTATTTAACGACGCAGCTGTCGAGGGGTTCTTTATCAAGCCGGCCAATACGCTGGGCGATGTGGTCCGCATGTTCCAGCAGACTCCCACAATGTTGAAATATATGCCTCTCTTCAACGGCAGCTACCAGGCGGTGCTGAAGAAGTTCTTTAAGAGCGAAAAAATCCGGGAATCGCTGTCATATCAGTGCTTCTATGCGGGCCTGCCGCCGGAGCTCCTGCCAGGCCTGTATGCCGTGATACCGTACTCCGAACACGAGGGGATATACTACAGCAAAGGAGGTATGGTTGCCATACCGGAGGCCTTCAGGCGCGTTGGTGAGAAGCTCGGCATGACGACCAGGCTGAATACACTGGTCAAGAAGGTCATGGTCAAGGACCGGCGCGCTATGGGAGTCGTCCTGGCTGACGGCAGCGAGATCACGGCCGACCTGGTGATATCCGATATAAACGCCAAGAAACTGTACCTTGATTTGATCGGTGAAGAACATCTTCCCTCCATTGTGCGCACAGGTGTGAAAAGCTACGAGTATTCGATGTCGACGCCGACCATCTACCTGGGTGTTGATTACGTCCCGCCGCTGGAATCACACCATACTCTGGCCACAATCCCCATGGAAGAGATGAACAAGTACTGGTGGGATGAGTACGAGCAGGGACGTTACCCGGCTCAGCAATTCGGCATTATAAGCTGTACCACATTCTCCGATCCTGACCTGGCACCCAAGGGACATAACATCATAATCCTGACCATGGGACCGGGACCCTATAAACTGGACGGCACAACCTGGGAGGCGGAGAAGAAAGACCTCCTGCCGAAGATTATCAAGTACTATTCCGACAGGTATATACCTGACCTGGAGAAGCACGTCCGCGTGGCGGAGTTCTCGACCCCGGCTGATTTTGAAAAAAGGCTGCTCTCCCCGGAGGGCGCCATCTACGCGCTGAGGCAGGATGTACCTCACTCGATCTGCTTCCGCCCCGCTGCCAGGTCCAAGTCCATCAAGGGGCTCTATCTGGTAGGCGCATCAACCCATCCGGGCGGCGGCGTACCGGTGGTCACCGCCTCGGCCATGAATGCAGCTGACCTCATCGAAAAATACGAGAAATAGAGCAGGTGAATGTTATGGATAAGAAAAAGAAACGCATCGGCTTTTTGGCGAACCTGCTGCGGCAGGTCTGTTACATGATCCCGCGCTACTTCGTTTAAGGCCTGAGCCGGACGGGATCATCCCCTGACCGAGTCTATCACCGCAGCCAGGTGCTCAGGATGGTCGGAGCCTATGAGGTATTTCTTACCATCGCTGCAGGTGATCTTGACGCCGCGGTCACCCTGCAGGTAATAGGCCTTCATCTCGCGGTTAAAACGTATCCCGTAACCGCCGAAGTCATGCAACGGCGAGAAGGAATGCACCTCCACACCGGTAATATCCGCCGTTTTCAACTGCAGCAGCTTTATTCCCAGCAGGCCCATTCTGACCATGACTGTATCCCGGGTAACCTGCGTGCGAAAACCGCCGTAGGTTCCGATCATGGCCACGGCAATCAAACCCAGCATAATCGAAAGCCAGGGAAGCGATGTCCATGTGAAGATGGCCGCCGCAATCATGATCAGCGGCATGATCACCATCAGCGCTCCCACATACGGTGGATTCTGCGATTCCCAGTATGATACGGGTTGCCCCGCCTGTACTATCCGGGTGATCTCTTCGGCAACCCGGCTCACATCCTCTATAGCCAGCTTCCTCTCATAATGCCGGTACGGGCGTACAAGCTCCAACACGACGGCCAAACCGGTTCCCAGTCCGCAGGCCGTGACCATTTCAACCCAGGGAAAAGGAAAAATCATTTGCCCTGAAGCAAGCATATTCACATAGGCGATCTGCACACCGCACATGCTGCCGATGGCAAATTCATCGAAAAGCGACATCCAGTTGAAGGTCTTCTTTTTTTCCTGGCGCGCCCAGAGCTCGTCAAGCCAGGCTGAAAGTATGAGAAAACCCGAGGAAAGCCCGAGCAGGAGCGCGGAGCCGGTCCAGGGAGAACCATAGGCATTGGGCTGCCCGCTGAGATCGAAATGCACGGGTGCAGGGTCGGGCAGGGGCATGGCCTTCACTGTAAAAAATACCGCCGCCAGAATTATCAGCAGCGCCGGCAGGTGGGCCCATAAGGGATGAATCAGTTTCAACTTCATTTCTGAACGTCCCTTGATTATTACGTTCCTCACGCTGATAAATTTCTTTCAATAAACGCTCGAAGGCAAGAAGCCCGGGCAAATCATGCCCCTGTATGCATAGAGCACGCAGCGTTTATATTGTTCTAACATTAAGTACGCGGCCTGGCCACACCGAGAATATATTGCGTGCCGCCCAGGGTAATAACCTTACCGATCACGGATACCGCAATACTCTTACCATCTTTGCAAATATATTCTGTCCTGTACTTGCCATGACTGGCAGGGGTAGCCAATTTCAGGCGGACCTTGACCTTTTCCTTATGCGCTTCTGTGTGAAAATCAAGGATACTCCGCCCGATGACCTCCTCCTGTGTGTAGCCCAGGGACTCGTACATAGCTCTATTAGCATATTTAATTTTACCCTTCGTATCAAGCATGAATATCAAATCACTAACAAGTTCAAGCATTTCTGCCCTCATTGTCATTTCCTCCTGCGCCTTCCTCTCATCGGTCACGTCATAAAATAATGCGAAGATAGCAGGTTTTCCTCCGTAAATCACACGGTAGCTGAACGAAATAATATACCTGATTTCACGAGTCTTGCTGATAAAAGGCCATACTACGCGGGCAGGTATCTCATCCCCCGCCTGTACCATGGCGAAGCGGGCAGAGAGCTGCCCGCGGTACTTGGGGTGGACCAGGTCGATGGCGGATTTATTAATGACCTCCTCAAATTTATACTCCAGTATATCGCAGGCCCCCTTGTTGGCCCACACCACCACCTCATCCTGGATGAGCACGATACCTTCCCTGATCTTTTCCACGTAGTTGTACACGATGAATTGTATTTCGCGTAGAGTTACGTCCAGTGCTTTTAGCTGTTCGAGTGTCTCCTCGAGCAACTTAATACGTTTGCTGAGGTCTTCAATCTGCCAGGTAAACGGCCCGCCCATATGGTCTTGAGGCTGCATTGTTCTATCCTACTCCAATAATTGAGCCGGGTATAGTCTCCGCCGCCAGGATTCTACCTTCGACATGGCCAGCGCGGCCTTCTCAATGGAATGGAAAACCGGCAATCCCTCCCCAACGAAGGCCGCCTGCACCTTGAGCATCTCCTCCATCCCTACCATATCAGAGGCCGGTCCAAGTGCAAGCAGCACCGGTTTATTTATCTCGACATGGGCTTTATGTAAAGCCTCGGCGGCCGGCTTCAGGAAAAACTCGCTGGAGTAAATGCCTTCGCCCCAGCGCGTCACCGGGTGGAAACCCATGTGGTACATGATCATATCGATACGCGGTGAGCCGCCGATCACCTTCATTGTTTTGTAGATCACATCGGGGTACACGAGGTTAGTGGCATCCAGCGGATTGGTAAAGATGCCGCCCGCATTGGGCAATAGATCCTTGAGTTGCGCCTGCACGCGCGGTGTCAGCGCGCTCAGCTCAAGCCCTGCTGCCTCCATATGGTCCCCGGCCTCCACGCTCGGCCCGCCCCCTACACCCACAACGGCAATGCCTTTGCCGCGCGGATAAGGACGGGCATAGCTCAGGGCGACCAGGACGTCGATCAGCTCCTGTATATCCCCAACCTGTATGGCATTGGCCTGGCGGCACAGCGCCTGGAATGCTTTTATCGAGGATGTCATGCTTGCCGTATGGCTCATGGCCGTCCTCAGACCGGCCTCCGTGGTGCCGCCCTTGTATATCACCACCGGCTTTACGGCGGCCGCCCTTTCGAGCACACCCCGGAAACGGCTGCCATCACGCACCCCTTCAATGTAGGCGGCTATGATTCTTGTCTCAGTATCTTTGGTGAAATATTCCAATAATTCACATTCCCCGATATCAAGCGCGTTACCATAGCTGATGACCTTGCTGAAGCGCAGGCCGCGTGGCCCGGCATGAAGGGGCATATCCTGGGAATGGCCCCCGCTCTGTGATAGAAAGGCGATATCCCCGGGCTGCATGGGCATGCGGGATGCCGTGGTCAACCTGGCCCCGGGCACGTAAAGGCCTGTGCAGTTGGGACCTATGATGCGGAACCCGCCCTCACGCGCCTTCTGCAACATGGCACGCTCCATATCTGCGCGACTCTTTTCGCCGCTTTCGCTGAACCCGGCAGTGAAAAAATGCACCGACATAACGCCTTTGCGGGCACAATCGTCGAGGACGTCCATCGCCCTCTCGGCCGGGATGGCCACTATGACATGATCGACCGGGCCGGGCACGGCCGAAACCGACGGGTAGCAGGGTAGACCATAGGCCTCGCTGTACCTGGGATTGATGGGGTAGATGATGGGGAAGCCCGCGTCCTTTAACGAGGTTATCGCCCAGGCAGCAAACGACATCAGGTTCTGCGGCGAAGCGCCAACAACAGCCACGCTGCGCGGGTGGAATATCTCATCCAGTGTAAAAGGGCTCGTTTTTGACATGGCACTTATAATATCAAATAAGGCTGTTTTATTAAAGTACATGTTCGTATACGTAATGCTATCTTTGTGGCTGTATTTGACATGTCGCGCCGGCCTATTTAAACTTGCAACAGCTTTTTTACCGAGTATTTATCCCTATCAAGTATGATTACTGCTGTTACAGGAGCATCCGGTCACGTAGGTGTTAACCTCGTGCGTGCACTGATCGCCCACGGCAGCGAGGTGCGCATCATAGCGCACAAAAGCACTCTCGGCCTGAAAGGGCTGAACATAGAGCAATGCAGTGGAGACGTCAATGACCCTGAATCCCTGGCCGAAGCCTTCCGGGGCGCGGAGACCGTATTCCATCTGGCGGCCCATATATCTTTGCTGATGAATGACCACGGCCGCTGTGCCGCGGTGAATGTCGGGGGCACACGCAATGTGATCGAAGCCTGCCGCCGCAACAACGTCAAAAGGCTAGTGCATTTCAGCTCTATTCACTCCCTCTACAGCGAGCCGTCCGATATGCCCGTAGATGAAACCCGGCCCCTGGTCGAGCCACCCGGCTTCGCCCCGTACGATCTCTCCAAGGCCGCCGGCGAAAGGCTGGTGCGGCAGGCTGTCAAGGAGGGATTAGACGCGGTGATAATCAACCCGACCGGTGTGATCGGGCCTTATGATTACAGGCCGTCGCATTTCGGTCGGGCGCTTATAATGATGTCGGAGGGCAGAGTTCCCGTCATCCTGGAAGGCGGATTTGACTGGGTGGACGCCAGGGATGTGGCCGAATGCGCCGTTAAGGCCGGTCAGGTAGCCCCTGCGGGGTCGAATTACCTGCTTTCCGGCACCTGGCTGTCCGTAAGAGACACCGCCACCATCATCTCACAGATAACCGGCAGACGACCGCCCACGCTGGTATGCCCGGCATCGCTGGCCAGGGCCTGCGCCCCGGCATTTACGGCAGTTTCGCAGTGGACAGGGGCCAGGCCGATTTTCACCAGCGTCTCCCTGAATGCCCTCGCCTGCTATCGCGATATCAGTCATGCAAAAGCCACGCGGGAGCTGGGATATGAGCCGAGGCCGATCCGGGAAACCCTGGCCGACACCATCAAATGGTTCACTGACAATGGCTTTATTAAAGGAAATAAACGCCCTTAGCGCAATATCATGACTTCAGATGCCCTGTACAATATAATTTTAATAGCCTGGCTGGTGCTGTCTCCCCTTATTTTTGCCAGCCTGTTCTTCATCGCCGCGCCCTACGGGCGTCATATCAAAGGGGGATGGGGGCCTGCACTGGACAGCAAGCTCGGCTGGGTCATCATGGAAGCCTGCTCACCCATCATATTCGCCCTGTGTTTTATAATGGGGAAAGCTCCGCTCTCAATTCCCTCTTTTTTCTTCCTCCTGATGTGGGAAGCCCACTATATCCATCGTGCCTTTATCTATCCTTTCAGCCTGAAAAGCTCACATGACAAGATGCCTCTTTCCATCGCGCTTTCAGGTATCTTCTTTAATCTTATGAATGCATGGCTGAACGGCTACTATATATTCACGTTGTCTGGCGGTTACCCCGACCGCTGGCTGTCTGACCCGAGATTTATCGTGGGCACCGCACTTTTCATAGCGGGCTTCGTGATAAACAGACATGCCGATTACACCCTTGCTAAACTACGTAAACCTGGTGAAAGCGGCTATGGAATCCCGCGTGGCGGCCTATATAACCTGATATCCTGTCCCAACTATTTCGGCGAGATCATGATCTGGTCAGGATGGGCGCTGGCCACATGGTCGCTGGCCGGGCTCAGCTTTGCCCTCTGGACTGTGGCCAACCTAGCGCCGCGCGCCAGGTCGCACCACGCCTGGTACCATGATCGCTTCCCCGATTACCCGGCCGGGCGCAAAGCCCTTGTGCCGGGCATCTGGTAATTTATAGCCGCCTCTCCAAAACGCATTAACCGATGACATCAACAAAAACGCTGTTTGATGTCATTGCACTTCCAGGCGGCAGCCGGAAAACATGGTCATCCCTGACCAGCATCTTCCGGCTGACCAGTTGATCAAGCCTGACTTCCAGGCTGTCAAGGGCATCCGGACCGTATCTGCCGGCCATTTCCTTTATATACAACCCTTCTGCAATCAGGCGCAAGCGCAACATGGCCTCCTCCCCAGCCTTGTGTTCCTCATCCAACCTCTCCACCGCCTCCCTGATGGATGACGGACCTTCAAGATACCGTTCCAGACAAGCAGCATTCCTGAAGCGTTCACCTCCCATGTGCGACGCTGCAGCAGTACCCAGGCCAATATATTCCCCTCCCCTCCAGTAATTCAGGTTGTGCAGGCACTCATGACCGTGCAGGGCAAAATTAGAGATTTCGTAGTGCGTGAAGCTGTGTGCTTCAAATATATCAACTGCTTTTTCAAAAAGGCAGACCAGGTCAGCTTCGCCGGGCAAATCAGGTGGAGGGTATCTGTAAAAAGAAGTCCCCTCTTCTATAGAGAGACAGTAGGCCGAGACGTGTTTAATTCCGGCGCCGATCAGTGTATCAAGTGTGTCGCAGAGGCTCTGCGCAGTCTGGCCGGGCAGCCCTATCATCACGTCAACTGATATATTTTGAAAACCGCTCGACTGGGCTGCATTAATGGTCTCCAGTACCTGCCGCCTGTCATGCGCCCGCCCGGCTTTCCTCAATTCTTCCGAATCCAAAGATTGCGCACCGATAGAGAGGCGATTAATACCCAAATCGTATGCATTTGCCAGGAAATCCCTGCCGGCAGAATCCGGATTGACTTCGATGGTCGCCTCCTGCAAATCCTCAAGGTCAAATCTCCGCGAAAGGCCATCGAAAAGTTGTGTCAGCCTCGCCGGTCCCAGAAGGCTGGGTGTGCCACCCCCGATATAAAGCGTGGAAAAGCCCATACCCTTGTAGCTATCAGCTTCAGTAAGCAGCGCGCCGATATACCTGTCCATCAGTTGGGGCACATAGGTTAAGGAATAAAAATCGCAGTAAAGGCATTTACTGACGCAGAAAGGTATATGAATATAAAGTCCGTGCATAACAGCAGCCTAGTCCTCTATTTTCATCAGCGACAAGAACGCCTCCTGCGGAACTTCTACAAAACCGACCATCTTCATCTTTTTCTTGCCTTCTTTTTGCTTTTCCAGCAGCTTCCTCTTTCGTGTTATATCGCCGCCGTAGCACTTGGCCAGCACGTCTTTGCGCCGGGGGAAAATGTCTTCCCTGGCTATAACCTGCGCACCTATGGCCGCCTGCAATGGTATCTTAAACAGGTGCTTGGGAATGGTCTTGCTCAATTTATGTATGAGCGCCCTTCCCCTGACGGCTGCGCCCTCCCTGGGCGCAATGTATGAAAGGGCATCCACCGACCCGTTATTGACCAGTATATCCACCTTCACCAGATCACCCGCCCGGTACCCATTCATCTCGTAATCCATGCTGGCATAGCCACGACTGACGCTCTTAAGCCTATCATAGAAATCTGTGATCATATCGGCCAGCGGCAGGTCGTATACCAGTATGGCGCGCCTGTCATCGGGGTGCTCGATATCAACAAGAACACCGCGCCTGGTATCCGACAACTCCATACAAGGCCCCACGTAATCCGACGGCACGATAATCCTGGTCCTGATAATGGGTTCCTCAATATGGTCTATCTCTCCCTCCGGTGGAAATTTAGAAGGATTATCAAGCATGAGGACTTCGCCGTCCTTGCGGATGACCCGGTAGATAACGGAGGGCATGGTGGCTATGATATCCTGTTCATATTCACGCTTTAACCTCTCGAGCGCTATCTCCATATGCAGCATCCCCAGGAACCCCATGCGGTACCCGTACCCCAGCGCTGCTGAATTCTCCTTCTCATAAACTACTGACGAGTCGTTGAGCTTGAATTTCTCAAGGGCGGACCCCAACTTGCCATAGTCGCTGGTTATAATGGGATAAACCCCGCAATATACCATCGGCTGGGACAGCCTGAAGCCCGGCACTGCGGGCACTTCCGCATGGTCGGCGGCCACAATGGTGTCTCCCACGTGAATCTCACCGGCATTCCTGATGAGCGCCACCGCATACCCTACCTCGCCGGCATGCAGGTTTTCAGACTGGGCCAAACCCAGGCTGAAATAGCCCACCTCCTCAATTTCATATTCGTTACCGGAGGATTTGAGCAATATCCTGTCACCGGACGCAATGCGACCTGAGAAGACGCGCAGGTGTGGTATGACGCCGCGATAGGGATCGAAAAACGAGTCAAAGATAAGGCACTTCAATGGATCAGATACGCTACCCGAAGGGGGAGGTATCCGCTGAACGATGGCCTCAAGCAGCTCGGCTACCCCACGCCCATCCTTTGCCGAGACATGGAGTATATCTTCAATACCCAGGCCAAGCATTGTGTAGAGCTGCAGGCTGCAATCATCAAGCATGGCATTGGGCAGGTCTATTTTGTTTATCACGGGGATGACCTTCAAACCCGCATCGAAGGCCAGGTTGGCATTAGCAATGGTCTGCGCTTCCACGCCCTGTGTCGCATCCACCAGCAAAATGGCCCCCTCGCATGCCTTCAGGCTGCGTGATACCTCGTAGTTAAAGTCGACATGGCCGGGCGTATCTATAAGGTTTAATATGTACTCGTTGCCGTCTGACGATTTGTAGGGTATGCGGACCGACTTGGCCTTGATGGTAATGCCTCTCTCCCTTTCGAGTTCCATACTGTCAAGCATCTGGTCCATGCTGGTCTTCCTGACCAGGCCCGTCATTTCGAGTATGCGGTCTGCCAGCGTGGACTTGCCATGATCTATATGGGCGATTATGCTGAAATTGCGAATATTATTCATATGCAAAAGTAACAAAAGCAGGATAACCGCTGCACAAAATAGCAGCTATCCCGCAATTATTGCCGCTTATGCTATTATACTATTCCTGGCCGGCACTCATCTTCAATGCTGCCTTAAGCAATACGCGCTGTTCGGCAGCCGCGATATTATGCCGTGCGCGATCGATGACGTCAGGGTTTACCGATACAGAGGTGATCCCCCAATCGACCAGCTTTTCCGCGAAGTCCGGGTAGTTTGAAGGCGCCTGCCCGCAGATTGAACAGGTGATGCCCATCTTCTGGGAGGTCTTCACGATCGATTTTATAGCCTCCAGCACGGCCTTGTCCCTTTCGTCATAGAGAGGAGCGCATATTTCGCTGTCACGGTCAACGCCCAGCACAAGCTGGGTGAGATCGTTTGACCCGATAGATACGCCATGAATGCCTGCCCTGGCATAGTCTTCAAGCCAGTAAACCACGGAGGGCACCTCCGCCATTACCCACAACTGCATTTCGCGGTCTTCCAGTAACCCACTGTCATCGATGATCTTCTTGCAGCGTTTGAACTCCCACAACGTACGCACGAACGGGATCATGAGATGAAGATTCTTATCCAGCTCGCGAACTTTCTGAATGACCTTCAGCTCAAGCTCGAAAAGGTCGGGGTTCAGTATATATCTGTAGCAGCCGCGGAACCCTATCATGGGATTCTGCTCAACGCTCTCGTACTTGTCCCCACCCCTGAGGTTACGGAACTCATTGGTACGAAAATCGATAGCCCTGTAAATAATCGGCCTGGGATGAAACGCGCGTGTAAAGATGCGCAGTTTTCTTACCATGGCATCGATAAACTGGTTGCTCTTGCCCTCCTCCATCAGCTGCCTCGGGTGCACGCCGTCGCAGGCATCGATCACCATGAACTCAGCCCTGAGCAGGCCGATGCCGTCCACGTCTTCCTTGGCTATTCTCTCCGCTTCATGCGGCATCGCCAGATTAACATACAGTTTGGTTGCGGTAACAATGGGAGCCGTTTTAGCCACCACCTGTGTGCCCGGCTCCTCGGCTTTCTTGTCCTCCTTAAGCTTCCCTTCATAAACAATCCCGTGAGTACCATCAACCGTTACCAGCATCTTATCGCTGAGGATCTTGGTTGCATTGCGCGTCCCGACCACGCAGGGAAGGCCCATCTCGCGCGACACGATGGCCGCGTGACAGGTCATGCCGCCACCGTCCGTGACAATGGCGGAGGCCTTTTTCATCAGTGGTACCCAGTCGGGCGTGGTCATCTCAGCGACCAGCACATCCCCACTTTCGAATCCATTGTCTTTATCCGGTGATGCAAGGACGCGCACTTCGCCGCTGCCGCGGCCCGGACCGGCTCCCAGGCCTCTGATCAGCTCCCTGCTCTCCTCAGCTTCAGATTTCTCAGATGCGGCTTCGTCAGATCTTATCAGGGTAGTTATCGGCCTGGACTGGACCATGTAGATATTCTTGCCTTCCATGGCCCATTCCGTATCCTGGGGGCTCCCGTAGTGCTGCTCGATCTTCATACCCAGCCTGGCAAGTTCCTGTACCTCGGCATCGCTGAGCACCGGCTGCTCAGCTTCCTTGTCGCTCAAATCCACGTTTTTATTACGGCCTTTTTCATCACGTATGATCTTGAAATTTTTATGCGATGTCCTGGCATCCTTGACCTTCAGGCCATTTTTCTCCACTTCGTAATAATCGGGGGAAACCAACCCGCCCACAACCACTTCGCCCAGGCCGAAGGCGCCCTCGATAACCAGGCTGCTCATATTATTGTTGCTCGGATTGGCGGTGAACATGACGCCCGCTTTATCGGAGTTGACCATTTTTTGTACTACTACCGCTATAACAGGCTCATCCAGGAACTCCTTTTTAGCGCGATAAAATATAACCCTTGCCCCGTATAATGAAGCCCAGCACTCTTTGACTTTCCTGATGAGATCCTCCTTGCCATGAACGTTGAGAAAAGTAGCGTTCATACCTGCGAAGGACGCCTGCTCCGAGTCCTCCATGGTGGCCGATGATCTCACAGCTACAAACAAAGCCCTGGCCGAGTCGCGTTTGGACAGCTCCTCATACGCTTTGATAATCTCACCCTTAATATTGGCAGGCATCTCCGTACCTATTATCAATCCCTGCACTTCCCTGGCCTTGGCTTGAAGCGCAGCGGTATCGTCAACATTGAGCCCTTCCATGGCATGCACGATCTTCTGCGAAAGCCCGCTTTCCGTTGTAAACAGCAGATATGCCTGAGCGGTCACGACAAATCCCGGCGGCACCGGGAGGCCGGCCTTTACCAGCTCACCAAGGTTGGCCCCTTTCCCGCCGGCCTTATTTACATCAGCCTTGCCTAGGTCCTCGAACCATTTAACTATCTCCATGGCTAAACCTCCTCAGTCTATTAGAAATATGACCGGGTTCTCCCGTTTTGCCTGCCTTATTTGGCTGCCCGACCGACATAACCTGCAGCAGGACTCCCCAATGAACGGAATATACTACTGTGACAGCACCGGGATATATTTAAGGTAACGTTCATCGATAGTCTTTTTATTTTCCCATGTGTCTTTAAAAGGCGTGTAGACGATCTCGCCCTTGACCTCTCCAACAGCATGTCCCTTTTTTCCGTTGAGCAGGCCTTCCACAGCGGCTATGCCAAGGCAGCTGGCAAGTATCCTGTCTGAGGCCGTGGGCGACCCCCCTCTCTGGATGTGGCCGAGCGTGCACAGCCGAGTCTCGACTTTCAAGCGCATCTGGACATACTTTTCGATATTAATAGTATCGTCCACCGCATTGCCCTCTGCAACGACGATAATGCTGCTCCTTTTCCCGCGCTTAAAACTCTCCCTCAGGCTCTGGCAGAGGTCCTCAATATCCATGTCGATCTCCGGCACGATGATATGCTCCGCCCCGCCTGCCAGCCCAACAGTAAGGGCGATGAACCCGGATTTCCTTCCCATCACCTCGACAAAGAATATCCTTTCGAAGGCGCTGGCAGTGTCCCTGATGCGGTCTATGGCATCCAACGCAGTATTTACGGCCGTGTTAAATCCAATTGAGTAATCCGTGCCCCAGACATCGTTGTCTATGCTCCCCGGCACGCCGATAAAGGCGATGTCGCTTTCACCACCCATGGCCTGGGCAGCCCTGAATGAGCCGCCACCGCCTATAATCACGCAGCCGTCGATATCCTGCGACAGCAAAGCGTCTATGGCCTTCCTGCGCCCCTCCACCTCCAGCATCTCGTTGCAGCGGGAGGTCTCCAGAATGGTCCCCCCTTTCTGAATAATGTTGGCCACCGATCTCTGATTGAACTTCTGGAACTCGCCTGCTATCAAACCCGAGTATCCGCGCCGTATGCCTGTGACCTCCAGCCCGTGGAATATGGCAGTGCGGACCACTGACCTGATAGCAGCGTTCATGCCTGGCGCATCTCCGCCGGACGTCAGGACACCAATTTTCTTCATTTGCCTTTTCATTCCTTTAATAGATTACTGAATTTCTTACCTCAGCACAATACGTAGATGGTACAATCCAGGGTTATTCACTCAGTTTATTCGAGATGACCGGCTGAGGCATATTCCAGGGCTTTGAGGTAAAACCGCTCGACATATTCGCCCGCCATACGCGAAGTATTGAAGTACGGTGCATTTGAGCGGATGCTCTCTTTCATCATCTTTATCCAGTCGTGAGGAGTGCCATTGATGTCCCGATCGTAATATAGCGGTATCACCTGATCTTCCAGTAACTCGTATATAGCATTAGCGGTCGAAGCGTCACGATCCGCCGAATCAACATCTTTCCTCTCATCCACAGCCCAGCCATTATCACCGTTATACCCTTCAAACCACCAGCCGTCCAAAACGCTTAAATTGATTGCACCGTTTACCGACGCTTTCTGGCCGCTGGTACCACTGGCCTCCATCAAAACCAGCGGCGTATTCAACCAAACATCCACGCCTGCCACCAGGTCCCTCGCCATATGCATATCATAGTCTTCGACGAAGGCTATCCTGCCACCGTATTCGGGATCCTTCGCATAATTATAGACCTGCTGTATCAGCCTTTTGCCGTCTTCGTCCTGGGGATGCGCCTTGCCAGCAAATATAATCTGCACAGGCTGCATTTCGCGATTTACAATTCTCTTGAGCCTGTCTGCATCCTTAAAAATAAGTCCGGCCCTCTTATACCCTGTGAAGCGTCTGGAGAACCCGATGGTCAATACTTCGGCATCCAGCAATGCACCCATAGCCAATGGCTGTATTGCAGCAACGCGGTCGTGAGACCACCTTTCCCTGGCACGGTCCAGTATAGAGCTGTTGAGTTTCAGCTTAAGCCAGCGGTGCATGGCCCAGATCAACTCATCCGGTAGATCCCTGATGCCGTCCCATTTGCCCGGGTCAGCCTGGTGCTGCTCCCAGTCATCCCCGAGGAACCGCCTGTAAAGAACCTGTAACTGAGGGGCCACCCATGTCGGCAGGTGCACGCCGTTGGTTATCGAGATGATCGGCACTTCTGACTCAGTTTTTTCAGGCCAAAGGCCGTGCCACATCCTGCGGCAGACCTTGCCGTGCAATTTGCTTACAGCGTTGCGGTAGCCCGCCAGTTTGAGTCCGAGCACCGTCATATTGAACGATGTCCTGTCCTGCTGGCTCATCCCCAAATCAAAAAACTGCTCGCGGGTTACTCCCAGTTGACCCCAGTAGCTGTGAAAATACTTGTCAATGATGTCCGGTGCGAATGTATCGTTGCCGGCAGGCAGCGGTGTGTGCGTGGTAAACACCGATGTCGCTGCCACGGCTTTCAAAGCTCCATCCAGCGTCATACCCGAATCGATGAACTCACGTAAACGCTCCACCAGCATAAACGTAGTGTGCCCCTCATTGGCATGCCAGACTGTAGGCTTCAACCCCAATGCCCGCAATATGCGCACCCCACCGATCCCCACAACCAGCTCCTGAAGCAACCTGAGTTCCCTGTCACCGCCATACAACCTGGCCGTAAGCCCACGGTAGGCCTGGGGATTTTCCTCAAGGTTTGTATCCAGTAAATACAGCTTGACACGGCCGGCATTCAGAACCCAGGCAGCAACATTGATAAAAACATTGTCCAGTGGCACTGCAACAGTCAGCGTTTTGCCAGCCGAGTTCAAAACCCGCGCAACCGCCACGTTGTCGTAATTTATCTGGTCATACACCTCGGTCTGCCATCCATCCTGCGATATATGCTGGTGAAAATAGCCCTGCGGATACATGAAACCGACTCCTACCATCGGTATGCCCAGATCACTGGCCGCCTTGCAGTAATCTCCAGCCAGTACCCCCAAACCCCCTGCATAAAGAGGCAGCGAGTTATGCAGGGCAAATTCCAGTGAAAAGTAGGCCATTAATTTCTCGTTATATTCAGGGTAATGCGTATTAAACCACGTGTTATGGTCGGAAAGGCTTTTGTGGTAAGCTTCCATAACAGCATCGTAGCTGCCCAGGTAATTCGTATCCTCCGAGCAGGACACAAGTTGATGATGAGGTATCTCCTTCAACAGCCTGACGGGGTTGTGACCGGTGTTTTTCCAGAGCAGCCTGTCCAGTCTTCTGAACAGGTTCCTGGCATCCGGATGCCAGCTCCACCACATGTTGTAGGCAAGCTCACCTAATCCTGCTATACGCTCAGGAATAATCAATTGTGTGCGATCATCCATGTACAATCCATATGAAACACTTATTTCTCACAGTACCTGCCATAGCCGTTCACTGTATGGTGTTTAATTATAAGTAAACGGGCAGGGCTATTACAAACGCATTGGTTGCGATTTCCTTTGCACACAAACAATTAAAATTGTATACTTACCTTCGAAGTACTCCCTGGAACAATAGCAGTTAAGAGGTATCTTATATGAAAATTAACATTTTACAGGATGTGTTGCAGGCTAACGACCGGATAGCCGAGGAGAACAGGCAATTCTTCAAAAAGAACCATAATATGGTGCTCAATCTGATGAGTTCACCGGGTGCAGGAAAAACATCGCTGCTTGAGAAAACTGCGGAGAAGCTCGCAGGTAAACTCAGACTGGGGGTCATAGTTGGCGATATCGAGACGACACGGGACGCCGACCGCATCAGCAAGTTCAACATCCCCACCATACAACTGACTACGGGGACAGAATGCCACCTGGATGCTAACATGGTAGCTTCTGCTCTGCCCCATCTGGAGCTGGACAAGATAGATATACTGGTAATCGAGAACGTGGGGAACCTGGTTTGCCCCGCCGAATTTATCGTGGGTGAAGATTTCAAAATAATGATCTTGAGTATACCCGAGGGTGACGAAAAACCGCTTAAGTACCCCCTGATGTTCCATGAGTCAGCCCTGATGCTGATCAACAAAACCGACCTGCTCCAGTATACAAACTTCAATCTGGAATCGGCCAGGGCTAACGCCCGTAAGATAAACCCCGCTATCGACATCATCGAAATGTCGTGTATTAACGGCACGGGGCTGGATGAATGGGTATCATGGCTGACGGCCAGATACCACGAAAAATTGAGCGGGGCCGGCCGTGCATGAGATGGGCATAGCCCAGAATATCCTGGATATCGCACTCAGCGCAGCCGACAAAGAAGGCGCATCGAAGATAACCAGGATCAACCTTGTGGCCGGTGAGTTGCGCGGTATTGTCCCCCTTCAGCTTACATTCTGTTTTGGCCTGGTAGCTAAAGACACCATGGCCGGCGGCGCTTACCTGAACATAGAAGAGGTGCCTGTCAGCGGACACTGCAACGATTGCGGATCTGATTTCTCCATTAAGGAATATGAGTACGTGTGCCCCACCTGCAGCAGCACAAAAATCAAGGTCACGGGAGGCACCGAGCTCAGCATCAGAGATATTGAGATCGAATAGCAGATGCGCCGCTTGATCTGTCGACGTTTAGACCTGGCCGCTGGATTATTTCATAGGCAATATACCGCTGGATCTCAATTCCTGTATGGAAAGTATTTTAGATTTCCCCGATGCGATATTGCCGTTAGCGTTCTCCTCTGCCAGTTCCTGCTCGCCTACCTCGGTGGCATCCTCGAAGGAAGAAGAACCGGTCAGCGTGGTTTCCAGGCCGGTAATACTATTCGGATCATCCGGCTTGGTTTCATAACATAGAAACGCGTGAGACGGTGTAATTACAATATAGGGGTGCATATCCATGGATTCCAGTGCCGCGGCGTAGAGCACGGTGCCATCGATGCAGTTTGAGGAGCCGGTGCGCAGGGATTCCGCCGGCACTCGTACCCTCTGAGGCGCATCCGATGAATTGCTGTAGGCGATTGTGGAATTGATATATTTCACCTTGTAATCGTTTTGCAGGGCGTTATAAATCGCTTCCACCTGGGCCATGGTATATTCGCTCCACTGATCATCGGAGCACTCACTGCACTGGTAGCCCTGCATGGAATTTTCGGGGTGGTATTCGGCAGCTTGACGTACGAGCTCATCGATCTCAGGAGCATGAGGAGTAACAAATGCTCCTATAAAGATCGAAGTGTCGGTCCAATCTTCACCCTCCTGTATTGCCCACAGCATTGTATCTCTGCCATATATCTTGACCGGCAAGGTTTGCTCCTGGATAACAGCGCCGCTGCTATCGGCTATGCGGTAATGTAACATAGTATTGGCAATTTCGAGCGGCATCGCCTCCGGCTTGAGTATGGGAGTTTGTCCTACAACTACGCTGGCATGAGGATCTATATTCACTGTATCGAACGCCTTCTCAGAATAGCCCTGGATATCCGACTCAACACTAACCCTGACCGGATTATTGCCATTATTGGTGATTTCAAAATCAACGAATGTTATCTGCAGATTGGGCATCTGCAGGTAGATAGCCGGGGTTATCGATTGCATGGGCACGACATCAATCGTTATATCGCTATTCATGCTGGCTGGATGATTACTCCCCTGTTGCACCGGTTCACCTTCATCCTCCACGCAAGCAAACGAAAAGATGAGTGAACCGAGGATTAATATCGAAGTTATCAGACGGGCTATTCTATTTTGATTAATCATGATACCTCCTGCTGTATATTTTTCCCTGGCACAACGATCTCAAAAACTGCCAGGTATTTATCGTCTGTGCACCTGTAAACCGCCCCATGGCCGGTATATTACCAGAATGTTGACCGACTATGGAAACCTGTATATAGAAAACTAACTGACGGCATGGCTGTACCCGGCCAGAATATCTTTCAAATAGCGTCCGGTGGCGGAACCTTCTGTAACGGCCACCTCCTCTGGTGTGCCTGAAGCTATTAGATAGCCCCCTTCATCTCCTGCCCCGGGGCCCAGGTCGATGATAAAATCTGCATTCTTTATCACATCAAGATGGTGCTCAATAATAATAACCGTATTACCGGAGTCCACCAGCCGCTGAATGACCTTTAACAGGCAATCGATATCTGCAAACGACAGCCCGGTGGTCGGCTCGTCGAGTATATAGAGGGTCCTGCCTGTAGACCTGCGAGCCAGCTCTGATGCCAGCTTAACCCTCTGTGCTTCTCCTCCTGAAAGTGTGGGGGCGGGTTGTCCCAGCCGCATATAGCCCAAGCCCACGTCCTGTAGTGTTACTAGCTTATTTTTGACCTTGGGGAAATTGGCGAAAAAGGCCGTAGCTTCCTCGATAGTCATGT
>Ga0265595_1001078_pt1 | contig 22212 bp, 15 predicted proteins | sample saktaG_15_FD_190148 | JGI IMG/M metagenome (GOLD analysis project Ga0265595, IMG submission 190148) | Saline water microbial communities from Sakinaw Lake, British Columbia, Canada - sak_2013_06_06_50m | ecosystem: Environmental > Aquatic > Non-marine Saline and Alkaline > Saline ...
ATTCCCTGCGGTCTGTAAAACCAATGACATGATAAGCTTGCTCACCTTCCCTTATTCCTTTCTATCTCTGTTTGCATGACTATATCTATAATTTTATTATATTTGTAGTCAATATACAATGACATCAGCATATATTGCAGGAGACAGTAGAATATCTTGGAGTAGTATGATCAATTTTGATTTTGGTAAAAAAGTATTCTCATCTAAGGAATATCCTGAAATATTAGCTTATTCTGGAGATGTATTATTCCCATCAATAGTTTTATCACAAATCATTGAGATGATTGACTCGGATATCCTTTTTACAAAATCATTAAATTGTAATCAAAAAAATAAACTAATATTTGAAAAATTGTCATACTCTTTTTCAAAATATCCCAAAATAGTTAAAAATAATCCAATTCAAATAATGCATATTTCAAGAGACACAACAGTTAACAAATATCCAAAATTTAAATGCTACAAAATGTCTTGGTCAAATTCTAAGACTCACACTAATAACAAAAAACAAATGCCAAATAATTCCGACATATTATTTGTTCTTGGATCTGGCAATAAAGAATTTTCAGAAAATTACAAAAGATATCAAAAGGGTAAAAATAGAAATACAAGCAGAAATGTTTTTCACTGTTTTTGTGATACATTGTTCAACATTAAAGATAAAAATTGTGGAGGTTCTCCTCAATTAGTTGGTATATATAGAAAACCGGATACAGCATCAATAAATTTTGGGATTATTCATAACAATAAAAGATATTTCTTAGGTTCTGAAGTACCAAAAACTTCTAATTTTAATCAAATTGAATGGCGAAACGATAATTTTGAATTGTGTGATGGCATCACTATGAAAAAAATAGATTGTGCAAAAAAACAACCAAATGAGATTCGAAGAAAATAGAGCAACTCCCTGGATCTCTATATTAGAGAGCGAGGTGCTGTCGTTGACTGGGGCTATGCTCCAGTCAGCTACCATGGTTAATTTGTTGCTACTTGCTTTGAGATTAATAAATATAATTTCGTGTAACAAGCGTGTCCACAACAAGCAGGAAGAAAAGCAAGAAGAACGCCGCACACGCCAAACATTATGCCTATCTTTTGGTATTAAAATTTATCAACTTGACTTAAAAATGTATGCAGTGTATTGAAAAGTATTTTAAGGAGATTAAAAAATGATTAAAGAAAAATATATACAATTTTTTCTATTCCACCAAATAAGAGGATTAACAACAATAGATGATACACACAAGTTAGAAAACATTTCAATCAAAGTAAGCTGGAATTAAAGATGAAATATTTTACACCAATACTAATAGCATTCTTATTGATGAGTAATCTCTCTTTTGGATGTAGTATGTTCATAATCAAGGCAAACGGCAAGATTATGGTTGGGAATAATGAAGATTATTGGAATCAAAACTCAAGAATGTGGTTTGAACAAGGTGACGAAACAAATTTTGGTGTTACCTATGTTGGTTTTGATGATTTCTGGCCACAAGGAGCAATAAATGAAAAAGGTTTAGTATTTGATGGTTTTTCGATGCCTTATTTAGAAATAAACAATTTTGCTGACAAAAAACCTCCCGAACATGAAGATTTTTTGCAATATATTATGAGAAAATGCTCAACTGTAGAAGAAGTTAAGGATTATTTTTCTCAACGGGACTTACGAGGAATGGAAACGTCAATGTTTTATTTTGTGGATAAATCTGGCAAACAATTAGTCGTTGAAGGAGATTCATTAGAGATAAAAAATCAATCATATGATATCATAACAAATTTTTACCCTTCGCAATATGATAATTTAAATGATGTTACAATAAAACATTATCAAAAAGGAAGAAAACTAATAGAAACAAAACAGGACACAAGTGTTAGCTTCTGCACATCATTATTAGATAGTTTACATCAAGAAACCAACTGGGGAGGCGGAACACTTTATTCTACTCTTTATGATCTAAATGAAGGGATTATCTATTTATACTTTAACCACAATTTCAAGAATGTAATAAAAATCAATATTGAGAATGAATTGGCAAAAGGAAATCATTCACTGATAATTCCTGAACTTTTCCCTAATAATAAACAGGGACAAGAATTTTATAATTCCTATAATTGTACGTTAACAAAAATCGAGTTATTAGCTGACAAAGATATAGTTACAGATAATAAAATATTTTCTAGCGTAAAAGACTACTTAAAGCAAGTTCCTAAAATAAATATCTTCAAGGAAAATTTGGATAAAGTGAGTTCCAAATGGATTGAAGCAAAAGATTTTAAAACAGCAATAAGAGTTTACTCCTTTATGATTGAGTTATTTCCTGAAGATTCAGATTTATATTCCAACTTAGGTAAATCTTATTTGGAAATAGGTAAACTTAACGATGCTTTGATTTATTATGAAAAAAGTATTGAAATATCTCCGGATAATAAAGAAACTAAAGAGAAAATTAGAGCTATCAAAAAGTTAAAAGAATAGAAAAAAGTTTTCTAACAATGAATAACTGATTTGAGTTAATTAAGATGAATTTAAAAAAATATTATTTTTGGCAAGAATAGGCATAACAAGCGTGTCAGCGGCTCAGTCTCGTGGTTCTCCTTGCCTGAATCGTACCGATTCAGGGTTTGGGTTGTTTGTTTTGGGCGTCCCCGATACATCGGGGCGATCCCGCCGCACACGCGGAACATTATAGGGCATTTATTTTATTGACACTTATATTCAAGTAATAAGTGCAACACTCATTATTAATTTGAATACTCATAAAATACTTCGTATGGTGTTTTGTATCTTAATAATTTTCTTGGTCTATCATTCAATTTTTTTTCAACGATTTGTATTTCATCATCTTTGATGTCAACAAAAGACATCTTATTATTAAAAGGAGACTGCAAAAGCGAAAAAAAGTCAATAAATTCCTAAAATATTGAAACCTTGCGAATGGTTGACTAAGTAATCCTTCGCAATGGTTTGAAGATGTGTAAAAAAAAATGGCTCCACAGGAGGGATTTGAACCCCCGACCAAGTGGTTAACAGCCACCTGCTCTACCGCTGAGCTACTGTGGAACGCAGTGAAGACCTTCATCAAAAGATTATACTTTCGTGTCAAGAAAAATAACTCTGATATCTAAATTTGAAATCCAGTCCGCCAGCCGGCGGATAACAGCCACCTGCTCTACCGCTGAGCTACTGTGGAACGCAGTGAAGACCTTCATCAAAAGATTATACTTTCTTGTACGGAAAAACGAAATTAAGCAATCATCTGATCTTGATCTTTTTTCTCTCTAGGGTTCAGATATTGAAAGGTGGGAATCCCATTATCTACAATAACATCACGGGTTATGATACACTTATTCACATCCTTCATATCTGGAAGATTATACATGATGTCCTTCATAACATTTTCCATGATAGCCCTTAATCCACGAGCTCCGGACTGCCGTTTTGTAGCAATCTCGGCTATTGATTCAAGTGCATTATCTTCAAACACCAGATCAACATCCTCCAATTCAAAAAGTGCTTGATATTGCTTAACCAAAGCATTCTTTGGTTCTGTTAGGATTTTTACCAATGCATCTTTATCAAGCTCGGAAAGTGAAGTATTCACAGGCAGTCTGCCGATCAATTCCGGGATCAAGCCGTATTTTAAAAGGTCCTGCGGTTGCACCTTGCTGAGAATCTCACTTATTCTATCTTCATAAAGACCAAGAAGTTCCGAGCCAAAACCGACAGTTTTTTTATTAATTCTTCTCTCAATTATCTTTTCCAAGTCGTTGAAAGCTCCACCAACGATGAACAAAATATTTTTGGTATTGATCTCAATGAATTCCTGATTCGGATGCTTTCTCCCGCCTTTGGGAGGTACATTGACTTTTTCACCTTCGAGAAGTTTGAGAAGTGCCTGCTGCACACCTTCACCTGAGACATCACGTGTAATAGAAGGTGCTTCAGATTTGCGAGCGATCTTATCAATTTCATCTAAATAAATAATACCACGCTCGGTTTTCTCAATATCATAATCCGCTGCCTGAAGCAGGCGAACGAGAATGTTCTCAACATCTTCTCCAACGTAACCAGCTTCTGTGAGCGTAGTTGCATCTGAAATAGCAAAGGGCACTTTGAGAAATCTTGCAAGAGTCTGTGCAATAAGTGTTTTCCCTGTACCAGTAGGCCCAATCATTATGATATTGCTTTTTTCAAGCTCTACGTCTTTTATAAACTTCTGTTTAAAAATTCTTTTATAATGATTGTACACAGCAACAGAAATTGTTTTCTTTGCATTCTCCTGACCGATCACATATTCATCGAGGTATGCTTTTATTTCACGAGGAGTTGGTAGTTCAAAATTATCATCAACCTTTTTCTCGCGTTCCTTCTCGAGAATTGTATTACAGATCGTGATACAAGTATCGCAGATGTTGCCGTCAACACCACGCACAAGTTTGTTAACTTGATCACGGGTTTTTCCGCAAAAGGAACATTTTTGTTCTTCCATATTACTTCCTTTGAGCTATAACCTCATCAATAATACCGTATTCAAGGGCTTCTTTCGCATCCATGAAAAAATTTCTATCAGAATCCATCTCGATTTTTTTTATATCTTTGCCCGTATGTTTACTCAAGATATGATTGATTCGTTCCTTAATTTTTATGATCTCTCTTGCATGAATTTCTATATCCGTTGCTTGTCCTTGCACTCCGCCAAGTGGTTGATGGATCATAATTCTTGAATTGGGCAATGCTGAGCGTTTTCCATGAGCACCTGCTGCGAGAAGTAAAGCACCCATACTTGCAGCTTGTCCCATGCAAATTGTGCAAATATCCGGCTTGATATACTGCATGGTATCATAAATAGCAAGACCTGATGTGACTACGCCTCCTGGTGAATTGATATACATATGTATGTCATTTTTCGGATTTTCAGCTTCAAGATGAAGAAGCTGGGCAATAATGATGTTTGCCATGTCGTCATTCATTACAGAACCCACAAATATAATACGATCCTTTAAAAGGCGGGAATAGATATCATAAGCTCTTTCACCCTTTCCTGTCTGCTCAATTACCATTGGAATCAGTGTCATTTTTCCTCTTTTTTGCTTTCATTTTTCTTGGATTCCTTTTGCTTTTTCGGCTTTTTGAAATCCACGGTTCTCTCAATATTTTTAATTATCTTATCACTTATGAGATTTTCTTTTATTTCTTCTTTATTTATCTGCTTCTTATAGAGTTCCTTGTACCTTTCTACGTCCATGCCCATTTTCTCGGCTGAACGCTTGATCTCATTTTCAACTTCTTCATCAGATACTTCTACTTTTTCAAGCTCTTTCAATTTATTCATTATATAATATATGCGAATTTCGTTTTCTGCATAACTTTTATAGATATTTTTCATTGGGGCAAGTGTTTCTGCATTGAGATTTTTATGCTGTTGAGTATATTTTTTCATCATATCTTCAGCATAATTATATACAAAAGATCCGGGAACTTCAAAAGGATTATTCTCAATTATTGTCTGCAAAATAAGTGATTTTACCTGGCTCCTATTTCTTTGTGTAATCTGCTCATCAATGCCTTTTTTAATTTCATCCTTCAGTGCTTTCAGAGAATCAAACTCCCCTACTTCTTTTGCGAAGTCATCATTCAGTTCAGGAAGTTCAACCTTCTTCACTTCGTTGACCTTGAGCACCATTTCCTTTTTTTTAGACTTATCCTTTTCTTCTTGTGGACCAAGCTCGACAGTTGCAGTGATCTCATCATCTTTTTGCGCACCAATGAGTGCTTCATTAAAAGCTTTACCGAAGGTTTCCTGCCCTATTTTATAGGAATTCTCATCTTTTTTAGTAATCTCTTTTCCATCATATTTCAGAATAGTATAATTAATAACATCATCCTTTTCGGCAGAACCTTCTTTGTCTGAAATCGTAGCGTAACTTTCCTGCAAACGAGAAATTTCACTATCGATCATTTCTTTAGTTACTTTTTCCGGTTCGAATTCCACAGAAAAATTCTTGTATTCCTTAAGCTCGATTTCGGGATTGACTTCGAAAGTGAATGACAATTCCATATCTTTTCCAAATTCCCAATCAGTATTTTCAAGGACTCCCTGATTGATAGGATGGATATCCATTTTATCAAGTTCTTCCAACGCCAACTTATAATATTTCGGAACAGCATCTTCGAGGAATCCCTGTTTTATCTGATCTTTGTACATTCTTTCAATCATTTTAAGAGGAGCTTTTCCTTTACGAAATCCCGGCATAGACACATACTGCCTGAAGCCCTTGAGCGTTGATTCATAATCCTTTTGAGCAACATCTTTTGGGATGGAGAAACTCATCTTTCTTCTGGTTTCGCTCACGTTTTCAACTTTTGGTTTCGATTCCATTCTATATTCCTCTATGTTTTATTAAACTTGGTGCGAAAGAGGGGACTCGAACCCCTACAACCTTTCGGCTACTGGATTCTAAGTCCAGCGCGTCTACCAGTTCCGCCACTTTCGCACGAATCTATGATACGATAATGTAGTGCACATCTATGTCAAATAACCGCTTATGAGTTACTCAAGAAAAGAAATATTTGCTTTCAGCTTTTCTATCGTATTTTCAAGCTGATCTTTTCTTTCCTTTTCCTGCTGAATGATATTAGCAGGTGCATTATTTATAAAATTATCATTATTCAATTTGCCAACACATTTTATCAGACTGTTCTCGACTTTGGACAGCTTCTTCATAAGCCGTTCACGTTCTTTTTCAAGATCAATAATGCCTTCCAGCGGCATGTATATTTCGATGTCGTCAACAACAGTTGTAGCCGATTTTTCAGGTTTTACCGCATCGTCACCAATATAGATTTCATCGACTTTTGCCATGAGTTTTATGTAATGACGGTTATCCTGCAATACTGCGCATCGCACAGGAAGAACATCTTTTACGACGATCTCAACATATTCAGATGGTGAGACATTCATGTCTTTTCGAATACTTCTAATCGCTGTGATCATCTTGAATATGAACTGCATCTGCTCTGATTCCTCGAGATATCTGTCATTTTTTTTAGGAACAGGAAAATCAGAAAGCATGATCGATTCTGCGGATTCCAAAGGATAAAATTCCTTAACCCGCTGCCATATTTCTTCCGTTATAAAAGGCATGATCGGATGAAGCATTTTCAGGGATTCATTCAAAACTTTCAGCATGAGATATTTCGCCGTTCTCTTGGATGCCAGATCATCAGAATTATAGAATCTGTCCTTAATTAACTCAAGATACCAGGCACAATACTCATTCCAGAAAAATTCATACAACTGATGAGTTACATCGAGGAAACGATACTCCTCATATGCACTATTAACAGCTTTTTTGACTTCATTCAATCTATGAAGTATCCATTTATCTGTCAGCTCAGTCGACTCTTCAGATTCATCCGGCAATCCATCGATCTCTGCAGCATTTGTGAGTGCAAATCGAGCAGCATTCCATATCTTATTCGCAAAATTCCTACCTGTTTCAATCAGTGCATCAGTATACATTACATCATTTCCCTTAGGAGTATTAAAGACCATGCTGAACCTGAGTGCATCAGTGCCGTATTTTTCTATGACGTCAATTGGGTCTGGAGAATTGCCAAGCGATTTACTCATTTTAACGCCATTTTCATCAAGGACAAGACCATGAAGATAAACTGATTTAAAGGGAATCTCTTCCGTCATTTCCATGCCGCCCATGATCATTCTGGCAACCCAGAAGAAAAGAATATCATAACCTGTGACAAGAAGGTCGGTGGGATAGAAATATTTTAGTTCAGGAGTTTTTTCGGGCCAACCAAGAGCTGAAAAAGGCCATAACCATGACGAGAACCAAGTGTCCAGAACATCAGGATCCTGATGAACATTAGTGCTTTGACACTTTGGACACGCTTCAGGTTTTTCTTTTGCCACTATGATCTCACCGCAGTCATCACAATAGTAAACCGGAATTCTGTGCCCCCACCATATTTGACGGGAAATACACCAATCACGAATATTTTCCAGCCAGTTAAAAAAGACCTTTTTATATCGTGGCGGATGGATCGCAATCTTTCCTTCTTCGATGACCTGCATCGCCTTTTCCGCAAGGGGTTTCATCTTAACGAACCATTGGTTTGAAAGATAGGGTTCAATAACAGTATTACAACGATAGCAATGCCCAACATTGTGCTGATAATCTTCGATCTTATCAAGCAATCTTCTTTCTTTCAGGTCCATAATGACCTTTTCGCGACATTCAAATCTATCCATGCCTGCATACTCCGCACCGGCATTTTCGTTCATTACACCGTTCTCATTAATAATTGTGATCTTCGGCAGATCGTGACGCACAGCCATATCAAAGTCATTAGGATCATGGGAAGGGGTAACTTTAACGCAGCCCGTTCCGAACTCTTTATCAACAAACTCATCAGCAATTATTGGAATTTCCCGATTAACAAACGGAAGAAGAATTGTCTCTCCTATTAGCTCGGCATAGCGCGGGTCCTTTGGATTGACTGCAACAGCAGTGTCGCCAAGCATTGTCTCAGGACGGGTTGTTGCAACAGTGACGAATTCATGTTTTCTATCTTTGAGAGGATATTTAATATACCATAGATGGGATGCCTTGTCTTCGTGCTCAACTTCGACATCAGAAAGCGCCGTATTACAGCGCGGGCACCAGTTAATAATATATTCCCCGCGATAGATAAGACCTTTTTCATAGAGGGAAATAAAGGCTTCGTTAACTGCATTGGAGAGTCCTTCATCCATAGTGAAGCGCTCTCTCCGCCAGTCGCAGCTCGCACCAAGACGCTTAAGTTGATCGAGAATCCGACCACCTTTTGTTTTTCTCCATTCCCAGATAAGTTCGATCAGTTTCTCTCGTCCAAGATCATGACGGTTTCTGCCATGTTTTTCAAGATCGCGCTCAACAACATTTTGCGTTGCGATCCCTGCATGATCGGTTCCCGGAAGCCAGAGGATTTCAAAACCCTGCAACTTTTTGAAGCGTATTATTATATCCTGAAGTGTATTATTAAGTACATGACCCATGTGCAAAATATCTGTTACATTGGGAGGTGGGATCACAATGGTGTAGGGCTTTTTCTGAGGATTAACCTCAGCATGAAAAAGCTCCTTCTCAAGCCAGAATTTGTACCACTTTTTCTCAATCAAATGAGGATCATAAACTTTTTCCATTTTTTTCATGGTTGCTCCTTTGACGTTCAGCGATGGAAATCGGTTAGAAGCCCGATTTTTGACAGTTCTTTATGCTGTCAAGTTTTGTTCATTGCGTCACATACTTCTTATATATACTAAAAAAGAGCAGTGCATGACTGCTCCCTGTCTGAAATCGGAAATTCAAATGAGCATCAAATCCCTAGCAGATAATCTATATCCACCTCGTCGACGGTTTCCTTGCGTAGCTCTTCCAATATCTGCTTGAAGATCTGGCGTACACGCTCGCGGGAAAGCCCGATTTCACGTGCGATCTGTGCAAAGTTCTTTCCCTTATCATCATCACCAAAACCGAAATATTCCTCGATAATATGCGCATCTCTCGGATTAAGGGTTTTAATCTTTTTATTGATCTTATCATGCAGCTTCTTTCTGTAATATAACTTTTTCGGGTCTATAATATCTTCATGATATGAGGGAGCGGTAACTTTTTTCGCAGCCATTCGAGAGAGTGCATCGGCGTCTCCATACATATTTTCAAGGGGAACAATATCAGTAGTGGTGTTCATAAGCTCAAGTGCCTTTTCCTTTTTAACATCAACCTTCTCAGCGATCTCTTCTACAGTTGCTTCCTCACCGCTTTTTGCGCGATGCTTTCTTCGTGCGTCCCGGATCTTGCTTATGGTCGTTATGGTTTTTGCAGGAATTCTAATGAGCCGGTTTTTCTCATATATGGCATACTGAATTGACTGCTGTATCCACCATACCGCATAAGTAATGAGCTTGGTTTCCCTACTCAGATCAAACCGTTTAATAGCTTTTATCAAACCAAGATTACCTTCACTGATGAGTTCGGATAAACTCAGTCCTTTTCCCTGAAATTTGCTCGCTACTTTGACCACGAATTTTAGATTACTTTCAATGAGTTTATTCATTGCCTTCTCATCTCCAGACTGAGCTTTAGTAACCAGCCCACGCTCTTCTTCGCGGCTCAGTATGGGGAAATCTGCTATATCAGAGAGATATTTTTGAAGTCCCCTATCCTCAGCAGGATTCATCGGAATAATTTTTGCTGCCAAAAGTTTTTTTAGTTTAGTTGAAAGGTACTACCAATTAACTTCTTTTTTCATCCTTGTCCCTAATATTATGAAATCTATTTATTGAACCTTTATCGCAACATAATGATAGAACTGAGGAAGAGTCAACACATAGAGCAGTACTGATTCAGCGTCATCATCCTTCATTTTTTCAACAGCTTTGAAATAATCTTTCGTGCTCTCTATCTCCTCATCCCCGAGTTCAAGAATAACATCGCCAACATTGAGATTGGAATTATAGGCGGGAGAATCAACGTCAATCTTAGAAACTATCACACCTTTGTCAATATTCAAGCTGAAATGCTTGGCAAAATCAGAGTCCAAACCCTTTATTTCAATACCTAGCCAAGATTTTGCATCCTCAACGGTCTGAGGTTTCGATGCAATGCTGGATTCAGGAAAGGATTCCAGTTTTGCAGTTTTTGTAATCTCTTTTCCATTACGTATGATCTTCATTGAGATCTTATCGCCAACATGTTTGTTTGCGACCATCAATCTGAATTTATTCATGTTTTTCACCGGCTCGCCATCAAATTCTATGATGACATCCCGTTTTTTTAAACCGGCTTTTTCGGCTGGAGTATCGTCTTCAACCTTGCCGATAAGCACGCCTTCAAGATTCGGCAAATCAAGACTTTTCTGCAAAGCGGGAGTTATCTCCTGAGGTAGAATACCAAGATATGCTCTCTCGACAAATCCCTTATCAATAAGATCATCAATAAGCACTTTCACGATATTTATCGGAATTGCAAAACCAATGCCAATATTTCCGCCGTTCACAGAAGAAATTGCAGCATTGATACCGATCACATTGCCTTTAATATCCACAAGCGGTCCGCCGCTATTTCCAGGATTGATCGCAGCATCGGTTTGAATATAATCCTGATAAACTGGAGAATCTGCACCGAAATTGAGATTCGCTCGACCTTTGGCGCTGACCACGCCTGTAGTCACAGTTCCGCGAAGATTTTCCGAAAACGGATTTCCAATTGCAATGACCCAGTCCCCCACTTCGATCCAGTCTGAATCCCCAAAAGGAGCTGTGGAAATATCAGCATCTTTATCAACAACAATTTTGATCACAGCAACGTCTGTTTTATTATCCAATCCAACAACTTCTGCATCATAGCGCACTTGGTCATTCATCGTGACAGTTATCTTTGCATCATCGCTCTTGCCTACCACGTGATTATTAGTAAGAATATATACATCATTCCCCTCTTTTCTGAAAATGAAACCCGAACCGTATCCAAATGTACGTCTCTTATTTTCAGGATCCGGAAAGAAAAATTTGAAGAAATCTTCATTAAAAGGAAGTGGGGATGAGAATTGCTTGTAGTTACTTTGAGCTTCCCATTCAACCTTGATATTCACAACAGTACCAATAAGATCATCAACGATCTTCACAAAGGGACTATGTCCATCATTATCTACAAGTGGAATAGATGCAAATGCGGTTGTCGAAAAACAAATTACTAGCAAAAGAATGATCAATGAATATTTCACTCTTTGGTGGAACATATACATAACCTCCAAATTCGTTATGCTTTTTTTACTTTTCCGCTTTTAATACAGCTTGTACACACTGTCATTTTTTTAACGATTCCATCTACTTCGACCGAGATCCTCTGAAGATTCGGATTCCAGCGACGGTTCGTACGTCTGTCTGATTTACTTCTATTATGTCCAAACATTGGGCTTTTTCCGCATATTTCACATTTCTTTGACATAAAAACCTCTTATAAGTTTATTTCGTTTTAGTTTTAGATGACATTTTTCTGAGACAATAAATTTTGAAGCAAGTTTTTTATACTGGCTTATTATACAAAATAGGATTAGAATTTATTCATGGCAAGAAAAAAAACATTATTTTATATAGAAACTCTTGGCTGCCCAAAAAACCTGGTGGATAGCGAGGTCATAGTATCCAATATTCAGGATGTTGGGTTCAAGCTTACACACGAACCCCAAAATGCAGAAGTATTGGTTGTTAACACATGCGGATTCATTCAGCCGGCAAAGGAAGAATCAATAGATGTAATACTGGATTTTGTGCGTTTAAAAAAAGAAGGTAAGTGCAAGAAATTAATCGTTGTCGGTTGTCTTGTTCAAAGGTATAAAGAGGAGCTGAAAAAATCAATACCTGAAGTCGATCACTTTTTTGGCTTGGATGATATTTCTGAGATCAAGCACATTTTGCATTCTGAAAAAACCTTTGAAGATAGACGCTTCATTCTTACACCTAAACATTATGCCTACCTCCGTATCAGTGACGGCTGTGAAAATTTTTGCTCTTATTGTACAATACCATTCATTCGCGGACCGGTTCACAGCAAGCCAATCAATGAAATTGTGGACGAAGCTCAGCAATTAGTTGATCAGGGAGTTAAAGAAATAATTGTGATCGCTCAGGATATTGGAAATTATGGAGTTGATATTTATGGTGAAAGCCGACTAAATGAACTTCTATTTGCTCTGGATAAGATCAATGATCTCCGCTGGCTGCGTCTTTTATATTTGAATCCACAACATATCACAAAAAAGCTGCTTTTAACGATTAAAAATAGCCAGCGAATATGCAAATATCTCGATATACCAATTCAGCACATTAGTGACAGCATCCTCAAAAAAATGAATCGAAAAACTTCCAAAAAAGATATCATAAAAGCTCTTGACATAATCCACAATCTCGTTCCTGAACTCTCGATCAGAACAACTATTATCGTTGGATTCCCCGGTGAAACCGAGCAGGATTTCGAAGAACTTCATGATTTTGTTAAGAAACAGAAATTCGACCGGCTCGGTGCATTTAAATATTATCAGGAAGATGGCACTAAAGCTGCTTCTTTGCCGAATCAAGTCCCTGAACATATCAAACAGAAAAGATATGAAACATTTATGGAAGTACAGAAAACCATTTCACAGGAGCTTTTAGAGAACTTTGTCAGCAAGAAGCTGTCCGTTATTGTTGACAAGAAAATCAAACCTAAAATCTATGAGTGCCGTTCTGAATTCGATGCTCCGGATATAGATGGTATTGTTTTTCTTGAGGAAGCTGATGTGACGATCGGAGATATTGTTGAAGTCGAAATTGTGGATAGTCTTGAGTACGATCTCATCGCTCATCCAGCAAAATAAGCGAATACATAAGGAGTAACAGCATGAGAAAAAGAATCTTTAGCGGCATACAGCCCAGCGGAAAATTGCATATTGGAAATTACCTTGGTGCGATCAAGAACTGGATCGGACTTCAGGATGAGTATGACTGCATCTGGGGTATTGTTGATTACCATTCTATGACAATTCCTTATGATTCCGAAGGAATGGAAGGACGTGTGATTGATTGTGCTGCGACCTATCTTGCTGCAGGACTCGACCCGAAAAAATGTGTGCTCATGATCCAATCAAAAGTTAAAGAACACACTGAGCTGACATGGATATTGAACACAGTTACTCCGATTTCATGGCTTGAGAGAGTGCCGACCTTTAAAGATAAATCACAGCGTTTCAAAAATAATATAAATATGGGTTTGATGGATTATCCTGTGCTTATGGCTGCGGATATTATCTTGTATAAAGCCCATGCAGTTCCTGTCGGTGAAGACCAGCTTCCCCACCTTGAATTGAGCAGAGAGATCGTTCGCAGGTTCAATAACACCTTTGGTGATGTCTTCCCTGAGCCAAAAGCAATTGTTCGAAAAGGTGCGCTTATCAGAGGTTTGGACGGACAAGTAAAGATGAGTAAATCTCTCAATAACTGCCTGTATATTGATGATACACCCGAAGAAATCTGGAAAAAACTTTCAGTTGCAGTGACCGATCCTCAAAGAGTCCGCAAGACCGATCCGGGTGACCCTGAATTATGTAATATTTTCTCGTTGCATCAGCTTTTCTCAACTGATGAGCAGATAGCTTATTGTGCTGAAGGATGCCGCACTGCAGGAATTGGATGTCTTCAATGCAAGAAGATCCTTTCTGAAAATATTGCGAATGAGCTTGCTCCCATTCGGGAGAATAAGCAAAAGCTCTTGAATAATATGAGTTATATTAAGGATGTCCTTGCAGAGGGCATTGCTCACAGTCAAAAGATCGCATCAAAAACGATGGAAGAAGTCTACGAAAAGATTGGCACGAATTATAAATTCATGAAATAGAAGGTTCGAATACGCATTAACACCTTAAGGATATTACTCATGTCGGAAAAATGACCTTACATTTCGAAATAAATCAAAGATATATTTCCCCCTTGACATCCTCTCAAATTTCTTTAAATAATTTGACAGTAAAATGCCAGCAATTGCTTTTATGTTCCATTAATAATGACTTAGGTTAAATTTTATGTACACGATATTACTTATTATACATGTGATCGTCTGTATTGCTCTGGTGGTCTCAGTGCTTTTGCAGTCCAGCAAAGGCGGAGGACTTGGCGGTGCTTTTGGTGGCGGAGGTGGAGACACGCTATTTGGCGGACAAACCGCTTCCAATTTCCTTAAGAAAACCACCCGTGTTCTTGGAGTATCCTTCATGGTGATTACCATTCTACTCGCATTAACCCTCAGAACGACTAAATTTCAAAAAGAAGTCGGACGGGTTTCTGAGGAACTTCAGAAAGAAATAGACGAAACAGACCAGACACCCCAAGAAATACCTGCAACTCTACCTGAAGGTTTCGAGGTAATACCGGAAGAATCCGGAACTCAAGACCAATAATTTTTCCTCGTGCAGAAGTGGCGGAACTGGCAGACGCGCAAGACTAAGGATCTTGTGTCCGTAAGGATGTAGGGGTTCGAGTCCCCTCTTCTGCACCAAACATATTTTACCCAATCTTCTGCGCCCGTAGCTCAACTGGATAGAGCACCTGACTACGGATCAGACGGTTCCCTGTTCGAATCGGGGCGGGCGCGCCATTCTTTCATATTTCATCAAAACAAACCTCACGACTAACCATTTTACCTGTCTCGCCTGATTAGTTTACCCCAACTGTCCCGCTTGCCGTGTTTACACTATTAAATTTTTTCCTTTTATTTAACTGGCGAAATCTGTCTTTTATTTCACAGGGTCACTTCGTTAGCTGCGATTCAAGTCCAAAATTACAGGTGGCTTTGCGAAAGTTGAATTCCTTTCGCAAAGTTAAAATAATCAGAAGAAAATCTACGGTGGATCAACGGTAATCAACCCCACATTTCCAGAAATGTTTAAAAAAAAGAATTGTCATCCTTGAGAGAGCGAAGCGACCGAAGGATCTCCCTGAAAGATAGTTTAACGTTTTTGCGAGATTCTTCCCGGATGCATTCGCTACGCTCAGCACATGGTTTATACTGAGCAAAGCGAATGTATTCCAGAATGACAATTCCCTTTCTTTGTTATTCCCGCTCCCTACCTTCGCGAGGACAAGCTTCTCGGGAATGACATTTTTTTTTATTTTTTTTAAAAAGATTTCCACAATGAGATAGTTCAGTAATTTTCCATATACAATATCCTGCTATCCCCTTATACGTTGTTTTTTAAAAAAAGTTTTGCTGAAATTTTGAGGGTATTCCCGTGTTTCTTTTTCAGAAAAAGTTATAATATTTGGAGAAAAAAAATATTTTTTTCTTGACAACATATTTAGAAATTAAATATGTTACCACCCATAGTGGTAGTATGAAAATTTTAAGGATTATTGTATGATAGATCAAGAGCAACGCATAATTGAATTAACAAGTTTAGGTATTTCAGTTAATGAAGCGAAAACTTACCTAACATTATTAGTTAAAAACAGTATGACAGTAAATGAGATTGCACAAATATCCGGCGTACCAAGAGCCAAGCTTTATGGGGTTATTACAAAACTAATTACAAAAGGATTTTGCATTGAAAAAGTCGGTGATATAAAGAAATATAGAGCTGTGGATCCAAATGTTGTTGTTGAAAAATTGAATGAAATTTATCAACAACAGATTGAACAGAGAAAAAAAATTGCTAAAAACTTTTCAAACTCAATTATTTCATTTTACAAAAAAAATATGAGCAAAACAGATCCTTTAGAATATATTGAAGTGCTTAAGGATAAAAAACAGATTGGTGAAAGATGGTTAGAATTGCAAAAAAATGCAAAGAATGAAATTTTAGTTTTCAATAAAGCACCCTATGCTATACCATTTACTGAAAATTTGAATGAGGAAATTTATGTTTTGAAAAAGAAAATCAAGTATAAAGGTATCTATGAATATAGAGATATTAAAACTGAATCTGAAAGAGAAAAATCTATAACGATAATATCCAGTTTTGTTTATGCGGGCGAAGAGGCACGAATAGTAAAAGAATTACCAATTAAACTGGCTATCTTCGATGATAAAATAACAATACTTGCTTTGAACGATCCTATCTCCTTAAAACCAAGCATAACAACTATGATTATAAATCATCCAAGTTTTGCAAAGGCACAAAAAAATGTGTTTGAAAGTATCTGGGAAAAAGCGATGTCGTTTGAAGAGTTTAAGAATAAGGGGGTGTAATAATTTAACTATGAAGAATATGAAAAGACAAATAGGCACTTTATGTATGTATTATGAATACTTGATATGTAAAAGTTATTTTATTACACCCCCTAAGGAAAACATCTCGTAAAAAGAGAAGGGGCTGTTAGCTTTTGACTTTGGTAGGTTCGACTAACAGCCCCACAGGAATGACATGGAAACAGGAACAGAGCAGAAATGGTTTATTCCCATTATGCCATTGTGCATTAATGGAAAACCCGGATTCATAGGTCAAGAAAAAAGAAAGGAGGTAGAAAATTAAACTGAAAATGTTAATGTCTAAAATAGGAGACCGCCCACTTTGATTTGTAGGGCATAAGAAGTTAATGTCATTGATAGGCATCCATCCCGACCTGTCTCAAGAGATGTAGATGTATCGGGATAGAATAATTATATTAACCCAAAAAAAATTAAAAAATTATAGGAGCTTAAGATGAAAAAGAGTATTATCTTATGTATTGCAGTTTTATTTATGACATCCGCAGTATTAACAGCCCAAGTTCCCCAATGGCAGTGGGCAAAACAGGCTGGCGGAAGTGGTTGGGATGAAAGCTGCAGTATAAGCGTATCTGCAAATGGTAATTCGTATGTCACCGGATCCTTTTCAGGAACAGCGACTTTTGGAGCTGACACACTAACAAGCATCGTCGGAGGTCACGATATTTTCGTGGCAAAATTTGATGCAGACGGAAACTGGCAGTGGGCAAAGCAGGCTGTCGGTGCTGGTGCGGATTACGATTACGGCAATGGTATAAGCTTAGATGCAGATGGTAATTCGTATGTAACCGGATACTTTGAAGGAACAGCGACTTTTGGAACTACCACAATAACAAGCAGCGGAGATGACGATGTTTTCGTGGCAAAAATTGATGCAGACGGAAACTGGCAGTGGGCAAAACAGGCTGGCGGAAGTAAAGATGATAGATGCTATGGTATAAGCGTAGATGCAGATGGTAATTCGTATGTCACCGGAGGCTTTAAAGCAACAGCATATTTTGGAGCTTTCACACTAACAAGCAGCGGAACTTACAATGTTGATATTTTCGTGGCAAAACTTGATACAGACGGAAACTGGCAGTGGGCAAAACAGGCTGTCGGTGCTGAGTTCGTAACTAGTAGAGGCCAAGGTATAAGCGTATCTGCAAATGGTAATTCGTATGTCACCGGATACTTTATGGGAACAGCGACTTTTGGAACTACCACACTAACAAGCAGCGGAACTTACGATGTTGATGTTTTCGTGGCAAAAATTGATACAGACGGGAACTGGCTGTGGGCAAAACAGGCTGGCGGAAGTAATAATGATAGAGGCTATGCTATAAGCGTATCTGCAAATGGTAATTCGTATGTCACCGGATTCTTTTCAGGAACAGCGACTTTTGGAACTACCACACTAACAAGCATCGGAGGTGACGATGTTTTCGTGGCAAAATTTGATACAGACGGAAACTGGCAGTGGGTAAAACAGGCTGGCGGAACTGATTGGGAAACCGGCTATGGTATAAGCGTAGATGCAAATGGTAATTCGTATGTCACCGGATACTTTTACGACATAGCAGTTTTTGGAGCTGACACACTAACAAGCACCGGAAGTTCCGATCAAGATATTTTCGTGGGAAAAATGGATGCAGACGGAAACTGGCAGTGGGCAAAACAGGCTGGCGGAAGTGGTTCTGATGAAGGCAAAGGTATAAGCGTAGATGCAAATGGTAATTCGTATGTCACCGGAAACTTTCAAGCAACAGCAGCTTTTGGAGCTGACTCACTAACAAGCAGCGGAAATTACGATGTTTTCGTGGCAAAGATTGTAGAGCCAATTATTGGTGATTTCAATTCTGACGGCTATGTAGATGCTGCTGACCTTCAGCTTCTGGGAGACCACTGGCACTTTGTTACTGCAGATCCAGGTTGGGATGCTCTTTATGACCTTGAACCTGATGGGATCATCGATGCCGGTGACTTACAGGTTTTTGGAGACCACTGGCACGAAGGCACACCTCCTACTCCTCTATTAGTAAAAGGCAAGGATGGTAAGGGTCCCAACGAGGATGCCGGCATAGTATTTGATCTGGATGCGACAACTTACGGTAACCAGAATCTGACCAGCATACCCTCACAACCTGCAGGAACCAATATTCGGGTAGATGTGTATTGTACCGATGTTGTAAATTTAGATACCTATGAGTTTGAGGTAATCTATAACCCAACAGAGCTTTCTTATGTATCAGCTTATGCTACAAATCCCATTACTGATGAACCGAACATACTTACTACTAATGGTGGTGCGGCGATAGCCTGGATGATCGATAGTTCTACACCGGGAGTCCTAAGCCTTGCCTATACCTTAACAGGCAATGATCCTGCTCAGGCACCTGAAGGAGAGGGTCTAATTGCAGACATTAAATTTCAGGCTCTGGTTGATACTTATGGAACTCTGAGCTTTGGAGATGTGTACTACTATGATACCTATGGTGTAGTGGACCTCATTACAGATACGGGAACTGCTACACTGCCTGTAGAACTATCTTCTTTCACAGCTATTTATAATACTGTATCAGGTTTTGTTTCTCTTTATTGGGCAACTGCAAGTGAAACGGATGTGAACGGGTTCAACATCTATCGTAATACAGAAGATTCTTTTGTTGAAGCTGAAAAGATCAACGTCGATTTAATAGCAGGATCCGGAACTACAACTGAGACTACTGAATACAATTTTACAGATGTAACGGCAGATCCATATTATACCACATATTACTATTGGCTTGAAGTAATAAACTTTGGCGGCAACAATGACAAGTTTGGTCCCTATAAGTATATCCCAATAGATGTTAATAATAATGGTGAATTGGATATTATTACTTCTATCCTAAGCCCTTGTTATCCCAATCCTTCAAGAATAGGGAATGAGATAAAATTTAATTTCCGAGTAGGTGGCTTGGAAGGAACCGCTCGAAATGTTGAACTCAAGGTTTATAATATCCTTGGGAAATTGGTTGCAGAGGTTGTAAATGGAGAACGACTTGTTAATGACTATACAGAGACCTGGACACCTGATAATCTTTCTAACGGAGTATATTTCTATCAACTCAAGACTGATAACTACAGTGAAGTAAAGAAGATGTTAATCCAATAATGTTGTAAACAAGGTGGGAGGTATAGAATATCATTCTTTACCTCCTGCCTTGTCCTGTTAGAGAATTTGTTTCTAACGTAACTTGTTATTAAATGACTAATTACTCCCGACCTGTCTCAAGAGATGTAGATGTATCGGGATAGAATAATTATATTAACCCCAAAAAAATTAAAAAATTATAGGAGAAAAAATGTTTAATGAAATGAAATCCCGAATACTTTCGCTGAAAAAGATGAAGAAGGCGATTGTAGGTGTTATATTGTGCTTACTCTATAGCACCTTTTTGCTTGCTCAGGTTGATACCGCCTGGGTAGCAAGATATAACGGCCCAGCCAATAATATGGATAAGGCATGTGCGATTGCAGTTGACGGTGAAGGCAATGTGTATGTGACAGGATATAGTAGGACTTCAGGCATTTCCATCAATGGTGATGACTATGCAACGATAAAGTATAATCCTGCGAATGGTGATACAGTGTGGGTAGCAATATATAATGGACCATGCAATACCTATGATTATGCAAAAGCGATTGCAGTTGATGGTGCAGGCAATGTGTATGTGACAGGAGAAAGTAAGGGTTCAGACACTGAGGAGGACTATACGACAGTGAAGTATAATTCTTCAGGAGTGGAGCAATGGGTAAGAAGATATAATGGACCGGGCAATAGTTGGGATATAGCAGAAGCAATTGCAGTAGATGATGCAGGCAATGTGTATGTGACAGGATGGAGTATGGGTTCAGGCACTAGTGCTGACTATGCGACAGTGAAGTATAATTCTCTGGGTGAAGAACGATGGGTAGCAAGATATCATGCAATTGGCGATTATGCATCTGCGATTGCAGTTGATGGTGCTGGCAATGTGTATGTGACAGGACGGAGTATCGAGGACTATGCGACAGTGAAGTATAATTCTCTGGGCATAGAACAATGGGTAGCAATATATCATGGACCAGTCACTGGCCTGGATTATGCAAAAGCGATTGCACTTGATAGTGCAGGCAATGTGTATGTTACAGGAATGAGTAAAGGGGGGGCAAGCATTTTTGCTTCTGACTATGCGACAGTGAAGTATAATTCACAAGGACTGCAGCAATGGGTAGAAAGATATAATGGACCAGGCAATGACTACGATGTTGCACATGCGATTGCAGTTGATGGCGCGGGTAATGTCTATGTTACAGGTGGTAGCCCTGGTTCTGGCACAGGTTATGACTATGCGACAGTGAAGTATGATTCTCTGGGTGAAGAGAAATGGGTAAAAAGATATAATGGACCAGGCAATGGCGTGGATGACGCATCTGCGATTGCACTTGATGGTGCAGGCAATGTGTATGTGACAGGATATAGTGATGCTACAGTCGGAACCCCCTGTAATATTGACTATGCGACAATAAAGTATAATCCTGCGAATGGTGATGCAGTGTGGGTGGAAAGATATAATGGACCAGGCAATGGCTCTGATGTGGCAGAAGCAATTGCAGTTGATGGCGCGGGTAATGTCTATGTTACAGGTGGTAGCCCTGGTTCTGGCATAGGTTATGACTATGCGACGATAAAGTATGTTCAGGCTGGGATCATAGGTGATTTCAATTTTGATGGCTATGTAGATGCGACAGACTTGCAGATGTTTGGAGACCACTGGCACTTTGTTACTGCAGATCCAGGTTGGGATGCTCTTTATGACCTTGAACCTGATGGGATCATCGATGCCGGTGACTTACAGGTTTTTGGAGACCACTGGCACGAAGGCACACCTCCTACTCCTCTATTAGTAAAAGGCAAGGATGGTAAGGGTCCCAACGAGGATGCCGGCATAGTATTTGATCTGGATGCGACAACTTACGGTAACCAGAATCTGACCAGCATACCATCACAACCTGCAGGAACTAACATACGAGTAGATGTGTATTGTACCGATGTTGTAAATTTAGATACCTATGAGTTTGAGGTAATCTATAACCCAACAGAGCTTTCTTATGTATCAGCTTCTGCTTCAAATATGGTTACTGATGAACCGAACATACTTACTACTAATGGTGGTGCGGCGATAGCCTGGATGATTGATAGTTCTACACCGGGAGTCCTAAGCCTTGCCTATACCTTAACAGGCAATGATCCTGCTCAGGCACCTGAAGGAGAGGGACTAATTGCAGACATTGTATTCCAGGCATTGGTTAACACTCATGGAACTCTGAGCTTTGGAGATGTGTACTACTACGATTCTTATGGTGTGGTGGACCTCATTACAGATACAGGAACCGCTACACTGCCGGTAG